>ERZ777011.1888-NODE-1888-length-19213-cov-3.208216_pt1 | contig 19213 bp, 19 predicted proteins | sample MGYA00374964_ERZ777011 | MGnify/ENA primary metagenome ERZ777011 (study PRJEB29310, sample SAMD00008975) | mouse gut metagenome | study: EMG produced TPA metagenomics assembly of the Metagenome analysis of fecal microbiota from mouse which was promoted...
TTGATATTGGCTTCCATAAGCCTTCTGAGAAGGTACTCATACACCGTATCAAAATCCTTTGCCACGGGATATTTGAAGTCCAGGGTCGCCCTGAATTCCTCAATTATCTTCTCCGTTTTTACGATATTGATATGCGCGTCTTCGATTCTGTTTTTCTGTATAGCCATAACGGCCTTGTTCGCAAACTTTATTGCGCCTTCATACAGCATAAGAGTAAGTTCCGCAGGGGACGCTGTCATTATCTTGCTTTTAAGATATGTGTTATATCCCTCTGTGTTATTAACCATAGCTAACCTCCATGTTATCTGCTACCGTTTACGCCGTACCGAGCATCTGCGCAAGTGCGGACTGTTTAGAGTTGAGCATTTCAAGAGCCTTCTCCATCGCAGCGAACTGCTTTGCGTATTTCTCTTCGATCTCCTCTAACTTTGTATCCCAGTCGCTGAGTTTTTTCTTGTACTCGCTGTACTGGCTCGACATCTGCTTGTCGTTGTATATTGTAAAAGCGCTGCTGAGCGTCGTTGACTTCATTTTGTCGTCAAGCGTGCTGTAAAGCTTATCGGCAAGCTTGCTGAAAAATTCCGAAACGCCTTCAGGATCCGCCGCTATCGCCGCCATAAGTTTGTCTGCGGAAGCAGCCGTGGCTTCATCGTCCTTGTCGCCGTTTATATGGAATTTGCCGCGATCTTTGTCGTCGGTGCTGAAATAATTGCCTGTGCCGATTCCGAGAGACGCGATATTATATGTCTTGCCGGACTCCGTCGTATATGACATACCAAGAAATACATTCTTGAGCGCCGACGATATGCTGCCGAGCGTAGAATCTTTTCTGAGAAGCGCGTCTTTAACTTTCTTCTCCCATTCCTCAACTTCCTTATCGGTCAGGGCGTCCTTCTCCTCAGTAGTAAGAGGCTCGTAACCCTTTGCCGAATCAGCGTAATACAGACTGTCGATATGTCCTATCATCTCATTATACGCTTTAAGGAAATTCTTGATCTTGTCGTATATTCCCTGACTGTCAACAGAAGTGGTTATCGTAACGGGTTCATCCTTGATCGTAACCGTTCCGTCAGCGTTCTCAATCTCCTTGGTCGTAACCGCGGTAGCCTCAATGGTAAGACCGTTGATGGAAAAAGAGTTGGTGCTTGAAGTAAACGTAGCTCCGTTGAGCTTTATAACGGCGTCCTGCGCGGATATTCTCGCCGACTCCGAGGAATTCTCAAGCTCTCCGGCATCATACATCTCAACGATCCTGCGCGCCGCTCTCGCTTCGTCGGTATTCAGTCCCGATTCGGCAAGCTCTCTGTATTTAGCCATCTCAGCTGTCTCATCGCCGTTCGTATCGGTCACCGACATAAGTCCGAGCGACATAAGCGCGCCGATTCCGTCTTCGTCTCCGGCCGTAATGGTAAATTCGCCCTCCGAGCCCGAAGCCTTTGAGCTTACAAAGAACCTTCCGCTTGCGGCGTCAAAATTCGCCTCAACGCCCGCTTCCCTCATCTGTGAAGCAAGCTTGGACATTGTCATATTGCCGTCTATTTTAATTTCCGTATCGTTTACCTTGATAGTTCCTTTGGTCACTCCAAGCTCCGAGAGTTTGGTATCAGCGCTGACGCTTCCGCCGCTCTTTGTCGTGATCTCGCCGCCGGTCATATAACCGGAAGTCGCAAGCTGAAAAACCGACAACTTATGCGTTCCTACCGGAGCCGAATTCGACGCCGTTATGGACGCAACAGACGAATTGGAAATCGCAGCTTTCCTGAGGCTTCCGAGCTTGGAGAACTTCATCGAGGAAAGCGCTCCCGTATAGAAGCTGTATACCTTGCTGTTAGTCTCCTTCCATGCCTGCATGGTCCACTCATGCCTTGTCTGAGCTTTTACATCTTTATCTTTTTTTGCCGAGTAAGCTGACATCAGTTCCTTGATCATCGAATCGGTGTCAAGTCCTGATGCCATACCTGTAAGCCTTATTGACATATCTCATCCTCCTATCTTCTCTCATCAACAAACATTCCCGCAAGCTCCCATACCTTGGCTATCATGTCTAAGGTCTCTTCCGCAGGGAACTCCCTGATAGTTTTGTCCGTGTTCTTATCGACGAGTTTGATCGTTACCCTGTGAGTTTTCTCATGGTAACCGAATTCCGCAACCGTATCCGAATTGATCTTCTTGTTGATGTCGGAAATCGCCTGCTTAATAGTGTTTTCCGAAGGCGGGTTGCCGTTCTTAAGATTTTCTTCCGAGTACTTCTCGTCCGAGCCGCCCGAATCCCTTGTCTCCGCCTGCACCGGTTCCGCCGTCTGAAAATCCGGTCTGACAATCGGAGCACTGACGTCCATTGTCTCGTAGGGCTTCGTGCTGTTAACTGATACTGCATCAATTGTCATAATAACACCTCCGTGTGTCTGTTTTACCCTCAGCCTTACGGGCATACGGGTTCTGCCAAATTATATCTACTGTAACTTATTTCGGCTTCCTTTCCGAAATAGTTAATATCAGCCAAGAAAATTTTTGAGCGCTTCAATACCTTCCGACGTGCCTGCCGCTTTGTTCGCCTCCTGTATCTGGAGATAAACTTCCCTGCGGTATATCGGAACGGACTTTGGAGCGGTGATGCCAAGCTTGACCTGGTCTCCTTTTATATCGAGAACCGTTATCTCGATATCGTTGTCAATTACGATCGCTTCGTTTTTCTTTCTTGATAACGCTAACATTATTCAGCCTCCTTTTTCTTAAGAGACTGGACATAGTCATATATATTGTACTTTATCTCGTACTCTTCATTATTTACTATAGTCTGGCACGCCCTTCTCGTAACGGTGTTGATTATGAGCGGCGCTTTAAGATTCGCGGTTACTTTGGTGATGTCCGAGGGAACCGTAAGTATGCTAAGAAGAAAAATATCGTCAACGTCTTTAAATTCCCCGATCGGCGCAAGCCACTCGTCCTCAACTACCGGATTATATCCGGGATAGATGTGAAGCGGGTCCGCCACCGGGAAAGCAAGCTCCGGTTCATCCATACACTGAAGCCACATGATACCGCCCTTAGTGTTCTTTCTCTTCTCTTCGTCATAAATCAAGGCGTAATTATGATATTCCTCAAATCCGATAACTCCGTCCTCAAAGCGGATTATCTTATCGTCGTCAATATCAATTTCCCCGAATACTCTTGAATTAATATGCATTTTATTTTCTCCTTTACATTCCCGCCTGAGGGCATTCTTCTTATCTTATATAATCGAGCAGCGACTGCTGTATAACCGTTGAAGCCGCGCCCAGAGCTGCCTGATAGAGAGCTTTCGCCGAGGAAACGTTGACTACCGTCTCCTCAAGCTCGGCATCCTCATTGACCGACTTGAGATCGTCAAAAGTCGTATACTGCTCGGTAAGTCTGCTCTCTGTAAGAGTAAGACGCTTGCTCCTTGCTCCGAGGTCAGCCATCTGAAGGTCGACCGTCTCCTGATAGCCCTTTACTCTTCCCATCTCTCTCTGGAAAAGCTTCTTCATATCGTCAATGGCATAGTCAAGCTCTTTCTGCGCCGCAGCCTGCATTGTCTCAATATCTTTTTTCTGAGCGTCGGTATATACGTCGCTGCTTTTCATCTCCTTGAGCTTTGCGACCTTTGCCTCAGCGTCGGCTACCGCCTGAAGAGAATTGCACATGTCGTCAATATCTCTTCCTATGTCGTAACTCAAGCTTTTGTTTCCGAGAGTGTTCACCTGAAGCGTCTGGCCGAAATTTATAGCGTAATATATCAGCTGTCCGTCGTCGCCCTGAAGATACTCGTGCGGATTCGCCGGGTCCGTTATGTCGGTACAGTCAAAATACATCTCCGGCTTGACGTCCTCCTTCCGGAATCCTTCCTTTTCATATGTAAAAGAAATATCCTCGGCGTCTTTTACCGTATCGTACAAGTCGTCGGTCATTACGAGTTCGCCTGTGTCATATATATAATAAAACGTATTTGCCGCGCCGTCAAATGTTCCGTCCGTAACCATAGTCTCAAACTGCTCGTGCGTGATCGCCTGAGGCGTATATGTCGTACCGTCTACCGTCACGTCTCCTACACCCGTCTGCTGGCAGCCCGAGTAGGCAAGCCTTAAACGGTATACGCTTCTCGTTTCGGGAGTGGTATCGGCGGGAATATTGGCAATTACCGTGGTGTCAACGCCGTTTTTCATAATATTTACGGTATCTATTTCGCTGTTCTTAAAAGTCTGCGTAATGCTGTACTTTTTCTGAGCGTAATCCGCTTTGTCCTGAAAAGTAAAAGTACTGTCCGTTCTGTATCCGGTAAAAACGTATCTTCCGGCATAGTCCGTATTTGTCTCGGCGTAAAGTCCGTCCTTGAACTTCTGAAGCGTCTGTATTATAGCGCTTCTGTCGTCCTCCGTAAACTGATCCGACGAACCCTGCGTGCTGTATTCGTATATGTTTGACAAAAGACCGTCCATATTGTCAAGCGCGCCCTCCGTAACCTTGAGCCACGCTTTTCCCTCCGGAATATTGTCCTTGAGATACATGTTTATCTCGGAAAGCGTTGAGCGCAGTGAAAGCGCTCTTATCGCAACTATCGGGTCGTCGGACGGTCTGGTTATTTTTTTCTCCGAGGACATCTGATTCTCCGCCTCATGCAGATTAGTCTTTGACCTGTTTACATTGCGCATCGTTGTGTTGGTTCTTATTGTATTGGTAATTCTCATAAATTAACCTCCTGACATTCCCGTGAAAGTTCCTCAACGGACGGGATTTGCGTTATACTCCGGTCTGCTCGATAAGCTTGCTGTAAATTTCCTGCATTACGGAAACTATCTTTGACGCCAGATTGTACGCCTCCTTAAACTTAACGAGGTCAACCGCCTCCTCGTCCTCGTCCACGCCGCTGACCGAGATCCTCTGGTTATTAATGGTTTCCCTTATATTGTCATAATTCGTTGAAAAGGCCCTCGCCCTTCTTGTATCTATCGCCACTACGGAAACCATAGACTGAAGATACTCAAGATATGTTCCGTTGTTTATCGTGTCTTTCTCTTTAAGCGCGTAAAGCTCAAGCGCCATATCCCTGTTTGCGGCTCCCTTGCTGTTGTCAAAAGAGTAAGGAAGAAGCGAAGGATCCCTTATCATATTGGGATTAACGGCTATTCCGGCAGCCGTAATGTACTCGTCATTAAACTTTGAAACAAAGAAGTCCTGAACTTTCTCTCCGTTCAAATCGCCCCTTGTGATGATAGAATTGAAATCGCGCGCAAGAGTCTTTACAAATTCATTGAGCTGCGACTGGTAGTAAGGCACGCCCTTGTAGTCGCTGTTCCTGTGCGTATCAATATAAATAACCGTATCCCTCACATATCCCGCCGCTTTGTATGCTTCATACTCGGCGGTCGTAAGGTCCTGTACGTTTACCGGAAAGCCGTCGGCGTCTTTAAGAAAATTGCCGTCGGCGTCTTTTAGCCCAAGCACCTCATAGCAGTCGTTGCAGCCGTCCCTTATGTCTATCGCCGCTTTGAGAGTCCCCGAAAGCGTGCTTCTGTACATATTGAATTCCATTCCGGTGCTCCACGAAAGCTCGTAAAGCCCGTCAATGTCGCTAGCATTGCGCCTGTCTCCGGTCTCCCTTGCCGTACATACTATCGTGTTATAGTCGTAGCAGTCTACAAGCTGATAGCCGTCAACATACACATAGAAATCCTTTATACCGTTTCCTACGTCCTCTTCCTTGACCGTAGTGTTTATATATTTTGAAAGCTCGTCGATAAGCAGCGCCCTGGAATCTCTTAGGTCGTTGGCATCTCCGCCGTTTACTTCTATAATATTTATCTGCTTGTTTAACGAAGCTATCTGCTTTGCAACCGTATTTATAGCGTCAACCGTGCTTTTAACCTCGTCGTTCGCCGACTTCTGCACGCTTGAAAGGTTGGCGGAAATCGTGTTGAAATAATCCGCGATACTCTGAGAATAATTGAGCAGCTGATTTCTGGCTACGCCGCTTGAGGGATCGTTTGTAAGATCGTTTATAGCCTTGAAAAGGTTCTCGTATTCCGTAGTAAATCCTTCAAGATTGAACTCATCAAGATAATCCTCAATAAGCAGGGAATATGATTCCAGCGTGGAGTAATTTCCGTAATTGGCATTATTATTCCAGTATTTCGTGTCATAGTAAGAGCTTCTCAGCTGTGTGATCTTCGTAACGTTTACGCCCGTTCCGACAGTTCCGTAATCGGAATAGACTCTGATCGCCGATGACGCTTTCTGCACCGTCTGCTGTCTGCTGTACCCCTTTGTATTCACGTTGGAAATATTATGCGCGGTGGTATTTATCGCAAGGCTGCTTGCGTTAAGCCCCGTGGATGCAATTGTCAGTCCGAAAAAAGTATTAGGCATAATTATCTTACTCCTGTGTTGTGGATTAATGTTTCTATCATTTCGCTTACTACGTTGATATATCTTGAAGCGGCGTTGTACGCCTGCTGATATTTTATCATGCTTCCAAGCTCCTCGTCAGAAGAAACGCCCATGATCTCCTGACGCCTGTTGTCAAGCCCCGCTGCGAGCTGCGCTTCGTTGTTCGCCATACTCTTGTATATCTTGCCCGTCGTAGCGGCGTCCGCCGTCATGGTACGGAAAAACTCCTCAAACGTAAGTCCGTCCAAACCTCCGTTGTATGTAAGCGTATCTTTTGAAAATACCGCCAGAAGGTCTCCCGCCACCTTATACTCGTCGGCTCCGTCTTTTCTAGTCAGCGCCATCTGCGAATAATCCTTGCGGATAACGGAATTGACCGTGACGTTCATAACGGAATATTCGGCAAGATTCCCGAAGGTATTTCTGTCGTTTCTGACATACATCTTCTGTCCGTCTATCACCTGCTCACTGTATCTGTCGGTAAAATTACGGGTGAAAAGTTCTATACCGTACGCGCCGTCCTTTGAAGTGGGAGCGTTTTCAGTGTCAAGCACCGTGTAAACCGTACCGTCCGCGGCGGTATATGTCGTTTCGGGACAGAACACGTTATTCAGATTCTCTACTATGGTGCAGAACAGCTTGTCAAAATTCGCCATCGTATTTACGACAGCCGAGGTCTCATAACAGCTCTCATATCTCTCATATTCGGCAAGCCTGTCAAGATATTCCTGATCAGCCGCGCCTCCGGGATAATCCGCGGGATCCGGCCTCTCCATATTAGCCGCCGTGGGAGAAAGCTCGCCTCTCGCCACAAGAAGACCTTTCAGTCCGCCGATGTCCGTGTTATCCTCCGTGGATATCTCAGCGGTAAGCCTGTATACGGGCTGATTCTGAAGCTGCGTCCATACGGGTTTCGCAAAATTATCGCCTTCGATAAGATCAATTCCCATATAGTTTACGGAAAATTCGTCCGCGAAGGGAACTCCCTCCACGCTGACCTCCACAACTCCGTTGGTCTCTTCTTTATATGATATCTTACAGTATGTCGCCAACTCGTCCAGAAGCATATCCCTCTGGTCTCTCAAGTCCGCGGCGACCTCAACTCCGGGCGCCTCGATACGGGCAATCCTCCTGTTAAGATCCTTTATATCGTCGCCGATCTGATTTATTCTCTTTACCGTTGCCACGACCTCGTCGTCAAGCGTCTTCTGGTATTTGGCAAGACCGGAATAAACCAGCTGCGCCTTATCTACGAATTCCACCGCCCTCTGAACAAGAGTTGCCCTGAACTCAAGCTCTCCGGGCGCCTCGGTAAGTTTATTTACCGCCTCGCGCAGATCCGTAAGCGCGCTCTGAAATCCGATTCCGTCGATTCCGTCCTTGGACATTCCCATCTGAACCTCTATCTCGTAAATCGAATCGTACAATTTATCGTAAAATTTCTGTCTGCCCGCTTCCCTCCTGTAAGCGGCGTCAAGAAAAATATCTCTCACATGATTGATCGTCTGAACCGCAACGCCAAGTCCGCTCTGTCCTCTGTTGACGCCGGAAGAGGTATTAACATAGTTATATATCATATCCTTGTTAATAACCTGCTGTCTGACATATCCGTCCGTCTGCGCGTTGGTCAGGTTGTTTGCCGTAGTATTCAGCGCGTTATTGCTGGTACGCAGACCGGAAAGACCAATATATAAACCTGTCATCATGCTGCCCATAATTAATGCTCCTTTATGCCGTCAGTCGAATTATTGTTTTGCGTCAAACGATCCCGTCGGTCCGTAGGAATCGTTTGTATAAGTATTGCCGGAATAATTAGCTGTCGCCGGAGCCTGCTTAAGGCTCTGCGCCAGATTCAGTTCAAAATCGACCATATCGATCGATTCCTGCAAAAGCACCCTGTTGCTCTCGTTGACTCTCACCATTCGCTCAAGCGTGCTTTTGAGCCTGTCGTGAATATCCTTTATAGCGTCGCTCTCCGCTTTTCTCGCGGACAAAAGCTCGGCAAGCCTGCCAAGCGTAAGCTCCTCAGGCTTCTTGCTTAACACGATAGCGATATCCTTCGTCGCCTCGGTTCTTTTTTTCTCAAGCTTATTAATACGCTCAACAATGCTCTGCTCTCTGGCAACAAGATCGTTAAGCGCATTCACGTCGCCGCTAACTATCGTATCCGTTTTCTCAATGGACAGCGATAACAGCGTTTCGTATTCTGAATTTTCCTCGTCAAGAATGTTGATAAGATTTTCAATTAAGCTTGCCACTTATTTACTCCTAAAATACAGTAGTTCCGTACTTCTGCGCAAGTTTCGCGGCAAAATCCGTATCGCTTACGCTGTAAGTTCCCGCATCAATGCGCGCCTTTAAGTCCGCGACCTTATCTTCCCTGATATCGGACGCAGAAGCTACCGCCTGCTTCGCAACCTGATAATCCCTGCCGAACTGCGAAATCTCAACCTTATCGGTTCCTTTCGCCGCGCCCTTCTTTGCAACCGAAGGCTTGCCGCCAGTCTGATATATCCGGCTGATCTGGTTATATGCATCGATTCTCATTGCTATCTCTCCTTCCATGAACAGATATTTTCCTGAATAATTGGAATCTCTACATTATGTATCGGTGTATTTTGCAAAATCATTAGAGTAAAAAACAAAAAAATCGAGCCTAAGCCCGATTTTTGATTGTTATTATAAGTATACTGCGCCTTCAGATAACGCGGCGCAGCAGTCCGCTTAGTTGTCGAGGAAACGCATTCTCGCCTTCTCTTTATCCTTGTTCGCCTTAGGCGGAATATACGCGCTCTCCTTGTACAGAGAGCCAAGCCCCTTCGCGACGGTGTCCTTGCACTTGGCGCAGAAACGTCCTGATTTTATAGTAGCGCCGCAGTTCTCGCATTCAATTCCGATAGGCGAATCGTCTGCAAACGTAAGACGCTCCTCCCTTATCCATCTCTCAAGCTGAGGGATCGTCACTTCGTTCTGCTCGGAGATCTCATGCATCGTCGCCTTCGGATGTTCCTTTATGTATTCCTTGACCGTCTTGAATTTTTTATCCAACTCCTCCATGCATACCGAGCAAAGCATATAGCCTCCGCCGATATAGTTAAAAAGTCTTCCGCATCCCCTGCAATTCTTTACTTCCATTGAACGTCCTCCTAAAATCCGTTTCCGGCACAGACAGTCATAAAATACACTCTGTCGGCGCCGCCCGCCTTTAATGTCAACGCGCACTCATCTATCGTAGCGCCGGTCGTATAAATATCATCCACCAGTATTACACATTTATATCTTACACCATTTTTGTCAATTTGAAAAGCATTTTCTATATTATTATTGCGTTCCCTGTCGTTAAGTTCCTTCTGAGGCTTTGTTTTCTTCACCCTCACAAGCGTATCCGCGTCCGTTCTGATGCCCGCCCTGCGCCCTATCTCCTTTGCGAGGACCTCAGCCTGATTATAACCCCTGCTTCTGTAACGCGCCTTGTGCAGAGGCACCGGAATAAGCGCCTGCGCCTGCCATTCCCTCGCGATCGCTTCGTACCGCTCCCAGAGAGTCTGCGCGTAAAAGCCCGCGTACTCCCGCCTGCCGCCGTATTTGAAAGCATACATTGACTTTTTCATCGCGTCGCTGTAACCGAACGCCGCCACTCCCCTGTCAAAATTATGTTTTTTCACGGTACAGTCGCGGCAGAATTCCCGTTCCTCCCCGTCAAGCTGTTTGCCGCATTTAAAGCAGTAAGGCTGACGTATTTTCATTATTTTGTCGCCGCATCCCGGACAGAGCCATGTTCTCGCGCCTCGCCTCACGAGAAGCGCCTCGTCGCAGACGGGACATCTGGGAGGATAAAGCAAACCGTGTAATGCAGATATAATTTGATTAGCTTTTATTGCTGCACCGCCTCCTGTATTCTCTCCGCAAGCGAGGAAAACCGCCTGCTCTCGTTCTCATTCCGGATCATTTTGTAAAAAGTATTTTCGCTTCCCACGATACATATGCATTTGCGCGCCCTAGTAACGGCTGTGTACAGAATATTACGGTTCATCAGCATCCTCGGTCCGTCCAGAAGCGGCAGCACCACCGCCGGGTACTCGCTGCCCTGCGATTTATGCACAGTCACCGCGTACGCGTGTTCAAGCTCCTCAGTCTCCTTAAAGCTGTACGTAACGAATTTTTCGTCGTCAAAACAGACCGTAAGCTCCGACATCACGAGATTTATCTCGTCAACAACTCCCATATCGCCGTTAAAGATACCCATGCCCGTCTCGACAGAAATGCCGTTTTTACCCCTTATCTCCCACGAGATCTTGTAATTGTTGCGCGTCTGCATGACTTTGTCTCCCTCGCGGAAGATCACGCCGCCAAGCTCTTTTTCAATCTTATCCAGCGACGGCGGATTCAGAAACTGCTGTAAGACCGAGTTGAGCTTCTCCACTCCGAGCAGTCCTTTTCTCGTAGGCGTAAGCACCTGAACTTCGCCCGGCGCGCAGCCGGTATATGCCGGAAGCTTTGTTCGCACGAGGGTAACCGCAGCGTTGATTATAGAATTGGCATCGTTTCTTTTAACAAAAGGAAAATCCTTGCTCGACGGACCTATCTCAAACATTTCGCCTTCGTTTATCTTATGCGCGTTCACTATTATATCGCCCGCCTCCGACTGTCTGAAAATTTTGCGCAGCTTGACCACGCGAAAGCAGTCCGACGCTATTATATCTTTAAGCACGTTGCCCGGTCCCACCGACGGCAGCTGGTCCGCGTCACCCACAAGAATAAGTCTCGTCCCCACGCTTACCGCCTTGAGCAGACTGTTCATAAGAAAAATATCCACCATTGACATCTCGTCTATGATTATAACGTCCGCCTCAAGCGGATTGTCCTCATTGCGCTCAAAAGCGGCGTCTCTGCCGTCCTCGGCAAGATTCCCGGAAAGCTCAAGAAGGCGGTGCACTGTCTGTGCCTCCCGTCCCGTCGCCTCCGTCATTCTTTTGGCGGCGCGGCCGGTGGGCGCGGCAAGCTGTATCTCCTTGCCGAAGCTTTCAAAATACCTTATCATCGTATTGATGGTGGTGGTTTTTCCCGTACCGGGACCTCCTGTGATTATAAGCACGCCGTTGACTGCCGCCGCTTTCACCGCCTCGCGCTGCATAGGCTCAAGTTCGATGCCTTCCCTTCTCTCTATCGCGCGTATATCGCGCTCAAGCGCCTCCGTGTCCGCAGCGCCTTCCCCGGCAAGCTCAACAAGCCTGTGCGCCGCCGACAGCTCAGTGCGGTAAAGTGAGGAAAGATAAACAGCCTTGCCGTCCCCGGCGTACCGCACCGTTATTTTACGCTCTATCATAAGCTCAGTGAGTATGTCCTCGCTCCCTGTTATTTCAACACCAAGTATGTTCTCCGCGTATTCTATCAGCATTTCCAAAGGAAGATAAACATGTCCGCCCGCCATGGCTCTTGAAAGCGTATAAAGAACGCCGCTCTTTATCCTGTACGGGGAATCCGGTTCAACTCCGGCGTTTCTCGCTATCTCGTCCGCTATCTTAAAGCCCACGCCCTCCATATCGTCCGCAAGCTTATATGGGTTCTCGCGTATTATGCTGTAAAGATTCTCGCCGTATTCCTTGTATATCTTGACGGCAAGATTCATGCCGATTCCCAGTTTCCCCAGAAAAATCATAGCCCGGCGCATATCTCTTTTCTCGACTATCTGGTCGGCGATCTCCATAGCCATGCGTTCGCTTATTCCTTTTATCTGCGAAAGCTCCTCGGGATTCTGTTCAATAACGCGGAAAGTGTCCTCCTTAAAATGCCTGACTATCCTTGCCGCGAGAGCGGGGCCTACTCCCTTTATAGCCCCCGAGCCCAGATATCTCTCCATCGAATCAATATCCTCCGGCTGCGACTCCTCATAGCCCGTCACCTTGAACTGAACGCCGTAATTCGGATGTACGGTAAAATCTCCCCTGAAAACTACGTATTCACCTGTATTGAGAAGATAAAGCGTCCCGACGCAGACCATGCTCTCATCTATATCCTTCGCATAGTCGGGATTGTCGTCCCGCAGCCTTCGCGCTTCCTCCGAGGAAAGCGCCACCTCCATTATCGTGTGCCCGCTCTCGGCATTCGTGTATATGATTCTCTCAACATAACCTTTGAGTTCCAATTTTTTCTCCCGTATAAAATATATAGTACAAAAAAGCCGCACGAGTCCCCGAAAGGGTCCCCGGACGGCTATTCTGCTGTTATAATGCCTGAATGTTGATTTATTTTATCCCGTAATTGCGTTTCATCTGCTCAAAAAGCTGCTTTGCCAAGCCGATTCCGTCGCCGCGCTCGGTGGCGCTTTTTGCGTATTCCTGATACAGATTATCCTTAAACATATCCTCATGCGTCATTCCCGAATCGTCATCCTCGTCCTTGGGAATCATCCGCTCCATGCCCTTGAACACCTGCTCAAGGAAATATGCCTCAAACGACTTGCAGACCTCCATAAGCTCCTCTTCAGTAGCCTTTGAGTAGTCCGTATTTTTAAGCTTATCCTCAAGCTGTGAAGTCGCCTGCGAATAATCGGTGTTGGCGTACATATTGGAAATGCCGCTAAGCATATCGCTCATATCATCTTACCTCCTGACACTCCCGCAAGGCTTAAGCGCCCGGCGGAGCTTTCCGTTATCGTCTGAGAGCGTTCGCCTGACCGAGCATCTCATCCGAAGCCTGAATTGCTTTGGAATTCATCTCATACGCTCTCTGAGCGACGATGAGATTAACCACCTCGTCAGCAACCTGCACATTGGAGCCCTCGACGCGTCCCTGTCTGATAACGCTTCTCTTGAGTTCGGGGTTATCCGCCTCCTCAACCGCCTCGCCCGAAGCGTCCGTCACCTTGAACATCGTACTTCCGACACTGTCAAAGCCGGCGGGATTAGTCACCTGATACATACCGAGCCTTATTCCGAGACTCTGGAGGTTATTTTCCTCATCGGGATAGCAGAAGGTTCCGTCGGAGGTTACCACCAATTTGGAAACTTCATATGTATCGTCAAACTCGATCGTCATTCCGTCAGAATCAAGCACCGGATAACCTTCTGTGGTGCAGAGCATGAAGCCCTCGCCGTAAATCGCCATCTGGAAATTGCCGTTGCGCGTATAGTAAGTTTCACCGTTTACTCCGAGAACAGCAAAAAAACCTTCTCCCTCTATACCGAAGCCGTAGGGATTGGCTGTCTCCAAAAGCGGTCCCTGCCTAAACTGTGTCGTAATGGACGCGTTGCGCGTTCCTGTTCCGACCTGCGCGCCTATCGGCTTCGCGTCGCCGTTGGCGCTTGTGGATCTTGTCTGAAGCGTCTGATAGAGCAGCGACTTGAACTCCGCCGTTTTGGTCTTGTATCCCGTGGAGTTCACGTTCGCAAGGTTATTGGAAATAACGTCAACGTTGATCTGCTGCGCCTTCATTCCCGACGCGGCAGTGTATAATGATCTCATCATAAGTCGATCAATCCCCTTCCTATGTCATTCTTCCTAATGAAACAGTCTTTTCAAGAGTAGAGTCAATGGATTGTATAACCTTCTGATTGCTTTCGTAATCTCTGGCTATCGCGATCAGCTCCACCATCTCGGACACGGCGTTGACATTGGACGCCTCAAGGTATCCCTGAAATACCCTGCAAGTCGGTTCCGTATTGGTCGCGCCGTCGATGGCGATGTACATATTCTCGCCGAATTTCTCAAGATAATCGTAATTCTCAAAGTCAACAAGCTGAAATCTGCCTATTTCCTGACCTTCGCCCGTTATTCTTCCGGTTTCGTCAACCGTTATCTTAACGCCCTCCGGTATCACTATAAGCCCGTTATCCTCTCCCAAAACGAAATCGCCATCCTTGGTCATCAAAACCCCTTCGGCATTGACGGTAAAATTACCGTCCCTTGTATATCGAATTGATTCATTTCCGTTTCTGTCAGCGTAAGAAACCGCGAAGAATCCTTTCCCGCCTAACGCTATATCATAGGTATTGCCTGTTTCCTCAAGATTGCCGTCCTTGTAGTCGGTATATGTCTCTCCGACCTTAACGCCAAGGCTCATCCTGCCTATCGGCTGATGAATGTAATGCACCGAGCAGTCGTTTATCTTGATTCCCATAACCGCGTCGAATGTCTGCGACGTGGCTCCTTCTCTTTTATAAGCCGTTGTATCGGAATTTGCCATATTATTAGTTACCACGTCAAGACGGTTCATCTGATGCACCATACCCGTATGCGCCGTGTATAAACTTCTGACCATAGCCTTTAACTCCTTACCTCCCTTTTTGGGCTGCTTATAATTTATCCAAAGGGCGTATGAACCCTAAAGATCACTTAAAGTAAATTCTCAGGGCGTCCCATGCCCCATTCCGCTTAATGCCTATCTCTCTCCCGCGAGAAACTCAATAAACTTGCCGGTCCCTATCGCAACCGCGGTCATAGGGTCCTCCGCGGTCATCGTGTTGATGCCGGTCTTATCCTCGATAAGCTCCTCAAGTCCCTGCAAAAGACTTCCTCCTCCCGTAAGGACCATGCCTCTGTCGGCAATATCCGCCGCAAGCTCCGGCGGCGTCTTTTCAAGAACGCTGTGAATGGCCTCGACTATCTGCGAGGTCGCCTCTTTAAGCGCCTCCTCTGTCTCCGCCGAGGTTACCGTAACCGTCTTGGGAAGTCCCGTGACAAGATTACGTCCCCTTATATCCATTGAAACGACCTCCGCCCTCGGATAAGCGCTGCCTATCTTGATCTTGATGTCCTCGGCAGTCCTCTCACCGATAAGGAGATTGTGTTTTTTACGCATATAACGCACGATCGCTTCGTCAAAATCGTCTCCGGCGATCTTGATCGAGGTGCTGACCACGGTGCCGCCAAGCGAAATCACCGCGATGTCGGTGGTTCCTCCTCCGATGTCCACTATCATATTGCCGCAAGGCCTTGAAATATCTATTCCCGCGCCGATAGCAGCCGCGATAGGTTCCTCAATAATAGCAACCTCCCTTGCGCCTGCCTGATATGTCGCGTCCTCAACCGCCTTTTTCTCAACCTCCGTAACGCCGCTCGGCACACAGACGCTGATTCTTGGTTTCTTTATGACCTTCTTGCCTAATGCTTTTTCTATAAAATATTTGAGCATCTTCTCGGTTACGGTGTAATCCGATATAACACCCTGGCGCAGCGGCCTGACCGCAACGATATTGCCCGGAGTCCTTCCAAGCATCAGTCTCGCCTCTTCGCCTATCGCCTTAATCTTATTGGTATCTCTATCAAATGCCACAACAGACGGCTCTTTCAAAACAACTCCCTTGCCCTTAATATACACAAGGATGCTGGCTGTCCCTAAGTCAATTCCGATATCCGTACCTATCATCTTATTCCCCTTTCGCTTGAATAAAGTATATTTTCATCTGCCCGTAAAAAAATTGCAGAATTCCATACTACACACATACATTGACATTATATACAATATCCCGCAAATTTAAAAGAGGTAATTTTGAAAAATACAAAAAAAGGAAACTCTGCATACATTATCGGCAGATTTTCCTTTTTTGTTAATAGTTTCGTCAATGTTTATGCAAATATTTTTCTCTGGTGGCAAGACCGCCGCGGATATGCCGCTCCGATTTGTTTACATCCAGCACCTTCCTCGCCTCCTGCGCCAAAGTCGGATTCACTCCCTTAAGACGCTCGGTGATATCCTTATGTACCGTGGATTTGCTTATTCCAAACTCCTTTGCGGTCTGCCGTACTGTCGCTTTATTCTCCACAATGTATTCCGCCATTCTGACGGCGCGTTCTTCGATATATCCTTTCAAAGGTGTCCCCTGCATGGTTGTTTGTACATTCTATGCAGAAGGATACGCTTATAGCACAGCAACAGACAATGCGGTAATAACGCCTTTTTTATGCTTCTTCATCTGAACCGCCTTTGCTTTTGACCTTATCTCTCACATCTATGTCCTTGCCGAGCTGGACCTCAATAACGTTAAGCTCGGTAAGGGCCTCTATCGTGTGTTTACAGCCTGCCGGCATATTTACGACGTCGCCGACTCCGACAAGCCTTGCCTCCCCGTCTATTACGACACGCCCCTCGCCGTGTATCACCGTCCATACCTCGTCGCGGCGGCTGTGGCTGTGATAATTCATCTTCTGACCCGGTTTCAGCGTGACCTTGATAGTGAGGCTGTCCTGCCCTACGTCTATCACCTTGTAATCTCCCCACGACTTCTCGGCAAACATTACCTTTCTGTCCGTTTTTTCAACATACGGCTTGATATATCCGGACCTTTCCTTATCCGATACAAGTATTCCCTGCGGGCTTGCGGAAACCACCGCGTCCTTCAGTCCCATACACACTATCGGCACGTCGAGTTCGTTTACAACATGAACATTGCTGCATGTCTCGTCAAGCATCGCCGGTCCGACGAAACATTCGCCCATAGCCTCGGTCAGCGTATTCCATGTGCCCAGATCCTTCCACTGTCCGGCAAAACGCATCACCTGAATCCTGCTTTCTTTCTCTACGACAGCGTAATCAAAGCTTATTTTTTCAAGCTCCCCGTACTTTTCGTACAGATCCTCATACCCTTCAAAATCTATCAGCTCGTGCGCCTTGGACAGAACATAGCCGAGTTTATACGCAAAAACGCCTCCGTTCCACAACGCGCCGTTTTTTATATATTCGCGCGCAGTCTCCGCGTCGGGTTTTTCCTTAAAAGCCTCCGCACCCGAAACGGGCTCCCTTCCCGTAGGGATTATATATCCGTACTTCTCGCTCGGATATGTAGGTTCGATTCCCATCAGCACCAAATTCGCCCCACCTGCCGCCGCCAAAGCGCCAAGCTTCTCAAGCGCGTCAAAATAATCGCTCTCCACATACGGATCGACCGGGCATACAACTGCGACTTCGTCCTCCGCGATTCCCTTGACGTCATGCAGATAAGCCGTGGCAAGCACTATCGCCGGAAAAGTATCTCTCCGGCACGGCTCGACGCAGACCGACACGTCGCATCCGAGCTGATTGTGTATAAGCGATACCTGCGATTTGGAGGTCGCTATCGTTATATCCGCCCCGCATTCAAGCTTGCGCAGCCCTGCGTAGACTCTCTGAATCATCGACTCGTATTCCCCGTCCGACCGTTTAAAAATCTTGATGAACTGCTTGGACTTTATGTCATTGGAAAGAGGCCACAGGCGCATACCCGAGCCTCCCGACAGTAAAATAATATTCATTTTTTCCCCTTGAGCTTACCCAGAGCCTGATTTTTAAGCTCCGTGATAAGCGGCTCTTTTGTAATCACAAGTATCCCGAAATATATCCCGAAAAACAGGACCCCGGATATTATCAATTTCAAAAAATCTTTTATGTCTATAAATTTTACCCATACCGATGCGGCGGACGCAAGCATAAGTCCGAAAACTATCCGTAGATACTTTATGCTTCTATATGCGGTCTTTAGCATATTCCTGATAGAAACGTACTGCACTATCCACACGACGATCTCAGCAACAAGCGTACCTATGGCAGCCCCAGTCGAAGCCAGTCTCGGAATCAAAACGGCGTTTATTATAAGATTTATAACCGCCCCCGCGATCTCGGAATAAAGGACCAGTTTTTCCTTTCCGAGCGGCACCATCATCTGAATGCCCATTACGTTCGTAAGACCGATAAGCAGCACCGTCGGCATTATCACCTGCATTGGTACGATCGAATTTTCATACGCGCTGCCCGACAGGAAGTAGATTCCCTCATGCGCGAATATGATAAAATACACCGCAAACGCCGCGCCGGTTATAAAAACGAAATTCAGGGTCTTTTTAGCTATCCTGATAAAATCCTCCCTGTTGCCGTTCTGTATATAATATGTCACCCTCGGCAGCAGAACTCCGCTCGCCGCCGTAACTACTCCGACCAGTATGCTCTTTATTTTTACCGCGGCGGAATAATATCCCGTCTCAACGTCGGATTTCATAAAACCGAGCATTACCGTGTCAAGGTGGGTATATATGGTGGTCGCTACGGACATAGCGAAAAATACCACGACCATCTTTATATGCTTTTTTATGTCATATCCGCCCATGGGCCGGAAATAAATATACTTCCGCAGATTTATAAAATTCAGGATTCCGGACGCGGAGGACGCAAAAATAGATATGCCTCCGTATATCACATAATCTTTCTCTTCATGTATGAACAAAAACATAAAAACAAGGGCGATAAACTTAAAAGCGATCGACCTTAACGTTATATACGAATACTGCTCCAGTGATTTGTACAGCCACTCCACTCCGATCGAATTCAAAAGTATCGTTGAGCTTACGACCATGAGCAAAAGCTTGTCCTGACGGAATCTCGGTACGAACTGCATGGAAACAAACAGCGCGATATACGCGATTACACACATAAAAAGATTTATGAACATAATCTCATGTACCGTTCTTGAAAGCTTCTCCTTATCGTCCCGTACCTTTGCGCACGCCCTGACACCGTATGTCGGGATCCCTAACTGCGCAAACATTGAAAAATAACTTATAACGGAAGTAGCAAAGGATACTTTGCCCGTTCCCACGGGCAAAAGTATCCTCGAAACATACGGGAATGTGACCAACGGAAAAATAAATGAAGACATGGTAAGTATAGCATTCATTATCATATTCATTTTAACTGATTTGGTCTTTACAATCTGTTTCATGCTGCTTCCCGGTTAGATTTAATTATTTTTCCACTGCGCGTAGAAGGTTACGGTGTCACCGTTTACCGCTGTGGTTGTAGCTATTTTGGCGGTATTCGCGTATACGAATTTCTTATATC
>ERZ777011.1889-NODE-1889-length-19201-cov-9.570929_pt1 | contig 19201 bp, 14 predicted proteins | sample MGYA00374964_ERZ777011 | MGnify/ENA primary metagenome ERZ777011 (study PRJEB29310, sample SAMD00008975) | mouse gut metagenome | study: EMG produced TPA metagenomics assembly of the Metagenome analysis of fecal microbiota from mouse which was promoted...
GCTCAAAGCCTTTCAGAAGCAAATCAATGAAGGCCTAGATGAAGGATGTAAATACTCCACCGAACAAATCATCAATGCACTTGCAGGTATGGACTATACCGTGGTGAGGGGAACCGGATATGTGCCTGGGTACTCTGCAACCAAGCTCAGATCAAGATGTTGTGAAGTATCCAACGTGCACATTGACACCCAGATAGTGGTGAACCGCAAAATGCGGCAGTATAGTAAAGCGTTAAAGAAGTGTTAAAATTTTAACCCCATAAATTTGTTAGCACAATCGGACACTCGTAATCTGCAGAGTGTCCGATTGTTATATGGCATAACTCCCAAACTCGGGAAGGTAGTAAAATTTTATGGATTTTTCACAAGCCCTTGTCGTGTTTTTTTTCATTTTCCAAGCTTCGCCCCCTGATTCCCCGTGGTTGCGGCAGTGAATTTGTAGCAAATTGCGAGGCAAAGAGTCAAAATTGCAGGTGACTCCAGTTGCCTGTACAATAAAACGGCGAAAAATCTGTTTAATAAATTAGCCGTTTATTTTTATGGCCGGACCAAGTATTATCAACATAAAGTATGAAATTCAGATTACCGCTTATACTCCTCACCACTCTGGCTGTGTTCTTCTCGACTCTGCCCCTTAAAGCCGAGGACCTCAAAAACGAGTTCAATCCTATTACGACCGGTGTTACGTCGCTTGGCATTGCGCCCGATGCGCGTGGCGCCGCCATGGGAGATTTGGGCGCGGCAACCGACCCCGACGCATACTCGCAGTTCTGGAATCCGTCGAAGTATGCTTTCGCCTGGAGCAAAGCAGCGGTGTCGCTCAGCTATACTCCGTGGCTTCGCAAACTTGTCAACGACATATTCCTGGCTGATGTCAGCGGTTATTGGAAACTTGGCTCGCAGGACAATCAGGCCCTGAGTGCCTCGCTGCGCTATTTTTCGCTGGGTGAGGTTAATACCAGTGATATGAGCGGTGACGCAGGCCAGAGCCTCAACCCATACGAGATGTCGTTTGACCTCGGCTATTCACGCAAGCTGTCCGAGAAGTTCTCCATGGGCGTGGTATTCCGCTATATATTCTCGGACCTTGGATTCTCCGATTCCTATGCCGGCGACCAGTCGACGGGCGCTTCGGCATTCGCAGCCGATATTTCGGGTTATTTCACTACTTATCCTATGGTAGGCCGCAACGAGTGCCAGTGGTCCTGGGGTTGGAATATCAGCAACATAGGTACTAAAGTGAGCTTCAACAACGGTGAGGACCCTGCTTTTCTGCCCACCAATCTTAAATTAGGTACTGCATTCACTTTTCCGCTTGCCGACTACCACAACCTTACTCTGGGTCTTGACCTGAACAAGCTGCTGGTGCCCGCACGCCCCCGTGAAAGCGATTATGGTCAGGATACCGAGGGCCAGCGCGAGTATCAGGATGCACTTGAAAACTGGGAAAGCATGTCGCCGTTTTCAGGCATATTCAAGTCGTTCTCCGATGCCCCCGGCGGTTTGAAGGAAGAGCTGCGCGAGATAAACGTGTCGTTCGGTGCCGAATACAGCTACAACCAGCAGTTCTTCCTGCGCGCAGGATACTATTATGAAAACGAGTTCAAGGGCGGTCGCAAGTACTTCGGCTTCGGCGCCGGTTTCTCGCTCAATGTGTTGCGCCTCGATGCGTCGTACATGCTTGCTACTGCGCAGACTTCGCCTCTTGACCAGACACTGCGATTCTCACTAACCTTTGATATGGACGGTCTGAGCGACCTCTTTGGAAAACGCCGATGATACCCGATATACGTATAGGACATGGTTTTGATGTCCACCGTCTGGTGGAAGGCCGTCGCTGCATAATCTGCGGTGTAGATATTGCATACGAAAAGGGACTTCTCGGCCACAGCGACGCCGATGTCGCGCTTCATGCCTTGTGCGACGCCCTGCTTGGGGCTGTAGCCTCCGGCGACATAGGAAAGCATTTCCCTGATACTGATCCGCAGTGGAAGGGCGCAGATTCGCGTATGCTTCTGCGTGCCGTAGTGGATATTCTGAGTGATATGGGTTTTACTCCGGGCAATGTCGACATTACCATAATGGCGCAAGCGCCAAAAATGGCGCCGCACATACTGCAGATGCGGCAGAACATTGCAGCCGACCTGAGGTTGGCAGTCGACCGTGTATCGGTAAAGGCAACCACCACCGAGCGCCTCGGATTTACAGGACGCGGCGAGGGAATAGCCGCCGAGGCTGTATGTATGGTGGTAAAGAATGGCGTTGCACAATAGCCGCAGATTAGCTATTGTGCAACACATTATAATATATTCAGATGATTATTTTGCTTATGTCGTTTCCAGAGCGGCGTATATAAATGCCCGGAGCGAGTTTGTGCCCGTCTACAGGTATGCCCTGCAGGTTGTAATAGCGGACCGATCCGGAGTTCAGAATGGGTTCGTCGATTCCTGCATCATTATTGTCGACAACGCGGATGTTGTCGACCAAAAGGTCAAAACCACCGCCTGAATAACCGTGGAATCCGATTGATACCTTTTCAGAACCGGCATAGTCGGTGAGCGGAAGCACCACCTCGGTCCAGCGGGTATTGGCATCGTGCTGGTAGTAATCGGCACCTTCCACCGGCACAAACGGTTGGCCGTCGACTGAAATTTCCACAATCATGTGGTCGTTGAACTGCAAGTCCTGATCCGACATGTCGAGGTAGTAAAAGTGGAATCGAAGCTCCGGGTGCGAAACATTGCTGAAGCTCATTAAAGGTGTGGCGATTCGGGCCTCGGCGCCATCGACAGAGCGGAACCCGATGAACACCAGCATTCCTTCGCCAATATAGGGGCCACTGCCGGGGAAGGTGCTAAGCATACTTATCTCCCATGTGCCGCCAAGGTCGATCGACTGCATTACCCATGGAGCCGACCCCGGGTTGCCCTCGGCGAAGTTCTCGCTGAACGGCAGTTTGTATGCAGGTCCGGTGTAGGTTCCTGCCGGGAGCGACACACGGCCTTCGCCAGCCGGAGAAACTGCAATGACATAATAGTATGGATACATCTGTCGGCTAAGGTCGAGCGAGGTGTCGGTATAGCTTGTGCCGGTTATGCCTTCGGCTATGATTTCACTCCGGCCGTTTATGTCGCGCTGTATCATGTAAGTAAGCTTGTGGCTGTCGAGAGGCAAACCGTTGAGTCCGGTTTGCGGAGACATCCATTCTATGACCGGTTGTCCGGCAACGTCGGTATGGACGCTGACTTCGGTAGGTTCCGACGGGTAGTCGTCACCACAGAATGTCGATGCGTATGCCGGAAGACTTTCGCCGGCGTCGTTGGCTGCTACAAGCCGGTAGGCATTGAAGCCGGCCTTGGCTTCGGTATCGGTCCAGGAGAATGCAGTACCGGGCTTGGGTGCCGTAAGGCTGTATGCCGCTTCGGTGTCATTACCCCGGAATATCTCGATTGAGTTTATTGAAGTCAGGTCTGAACCGTCGGCGGTTTTGTCCGGGGCGGTGAAGTTGATTTTCACATTCATGCCGTCCGGAGAGGCGGATATGTCGCGCACGGGAGCCGGAGCGTCGGGCAGGGCCGGAGTGGGCATGTCGAACATCGCCACATAGGATTCGTTGTCGGGAAATGCGGCCATGTATGCGGCAACACCGGTGGAAGGATTCACACAGTACAGGGCCGATGTATATTCCGAATTGGTCATAGCCCAGTAAATCTGTCCGTTGGCCGAACTGAACGCAGCCGACTGGAATGCTGCGACAGTGCCGCTTTCGTCGGTGAGCATTTTTACGCCCGTGTCGCCAATCTTGAGAGCGGTGCCGGTAACTTTGTTTACGGAGTAGAGTACACCGTGTCCGGTGTCGGTGTCAAGGGCTATGCCGTAGAGTTGTCCGGCGCCATCGGCCGACAGAGTGTAGAACGGCATTGTTTGCGCCACCGGCGAAGCATTGCCGGTTTCAGGGTCGATGCTTACGAGTATGTCGCTGACTGCCGATATGCCGTATATTGTCGACGTGGTCGGGTCGTAAGTCATGTCCATGCACACTCCGAGGGCATATTGCTGGGCTTGAGTTGATATAATTTTTTGGGTATCCATGTCGACTTTTCGCCAGTTCACGGCAGTGATGTTGCCCGCTGAATTCACGCTGTAGTCCATGTATAAGAAGTCGCGGCCTACCGATGTGCCGCTGTAGCCCGACATAGGTGGTAGTTTCATTACTTTTGCCGTAGTCAGAGAGTAGCTTGCCCGGAACGAGCATATGGACGGAGTCGATGAAAGTTCGACGGCAAAAAAATCAGGACGTGCGGCTGCAGGAGCCTCAGCTGCCGGCATTGCCTCGCGGCCCGACTGGCTATGTGCGGTGCCGCAGACCGGTGCCGGACGAGCGCCCGGCTTCAGCGCTTCAAATTCCCCGGCCGAGAGTACCGGGGAAATCAGAGAAAGCGCTGTGAATAAAAATATTCTGTTCATACGTCTGTACTTGTGCTGGTTGGTCTACTTGAGAATTGTTTTGAAGCTGTGGTTCCCTACACAAAGAATGTATATGCCGGGCAGCGGAGCCTCAAGTCGGGTAGATGCAGTGCATACCGTGCTTTCGACACATACACCGGAAGGAGTGTACAGAGAGGCGGTGAGTCCGTCTGCTCCGCCGATATACACGCTGCGTCCGTTTGCCGATACTGTAATAGCTGAATCGGTAAGGTTGTCGACGCCAGTCGACTCGATTACGATGCCGGCAGTTTCGCTGTGAGATGATTCTCCGCCGGGATATACAGCGGTTACAGAATAGTTATATTCGCCGGGGGCCGAAGCGGTGTGGGTATAGGCCGGTTTGTCGGCATCTATAGGTTCTTCATTCAGGCGTTCGCCGTTGCAGTAGAGGTTGTAGCCGAGCAGTCCCGAGGCCTTAGCGTCCGGAATAGAGCGCTGGTATGTTACATCATCGACCATGAGGGCATATCCGTCGGCCGATACATGTCGGAGAGCGAAGAACCTGGCGCCTTTAGGCACTGAATAACTCAGTTCGGTCCAGTTCACAGGTACGCTGTAGCTTATTTCTCCGCCATCAGGGCAGGGGAGGAAGTCGTCGGCGTCCGTCGGATTGGCTGTTGTTGCGTAGAATCCCTGTATGAATTCACCATAATTATCGCTGAACGAGCGGGCATGGAATTTTATGGTTTGTGCGTTGCCGCTCAGACGCGGGAACACAAGCCAGTCGTTCGATGGAGCGGTATTGCCTGATGCCGATGCCTGAGGGGCGATGAGCATGTTGTTGCCGTTGTGTGCGGCCCAGAGATGTAGTTCGTTCTCATCTATGTTGGTAAGAGCAGGAGCAAATACCTGAAAGGCCATTTTTTCACCCGAGTTGGGATATGTGACTCCGGCTGCCGCGCCGATGCCGAAGGTGATACGTTTGTCAAGATCGTAGCAGGTGAAATCGCCGAACGAATCGATTACAAACGGCTCGTAGCTCTCAAAACCATCCTGTTCGACGAGAGTTTCAGTGGGTAGCCAGTCGGGGTATTTCCAAGTCAGCTCTACAGTACCCTCGTCGTTCATTGCCTTGAGGTCGGTGACCATGGGCAGCAGAGCAGCCGTGATTGCGGTTTTAATTGTTTCCGATGTATTGTTTTCCGACTTTTGGTCTTTGGCGTATATTATAGCGGCAGAGAAATCGGCTGACTCGCATTCATCACCTTGGGCTGCCACATAGTCGATGTGCAGAGCTACAGAACGTGCGGGGAGAACCGACAGTCCGTCGATACTCTGTGTGCGTTCGCCGTTTTTGTAGAGGTCCACGCTATAATCGGAACATTCGAATCCGCCGTTGTTTTTTACAGTAAGCATGAAAGTGGCCGTTTCGCCGATTCGGGTGCGGGCCGGTCCTGACAGCTTTATAGCCTCGAGGTCGTAGGCAGTGCGTTCGATAATGTTGATGTTGTCAATGTATATCGGACCACCGCCGAAACCGTTGCCGGTGAAAGCCAGCTGCACTCTTGGCTGTCCGGCCATGGCATAGAGTGGAACTTCACAGAGTACCCAGTCATTTTCCTGACCGTAGCGGTGGAATTCCATCGGCACCACAGGCGAGAACGAACCGTTGTCGGATGTGGCTTCGATACATACGAAGTCATCGCGATAGCCTCCGTTGGTGGCCGGATTGGTCGTGTAATATGTTTCGCGGAACATGTAGAATGTCAGAACCGGGTTCTGCAGACCGGTAAAGTCGATGGCGGGGAATATGAGCCGTCCTGTGGCGGCTTCTTTGGCCTTGCCTACAGCATTGGAATTGAAACATAAAAAGCCGCGGTCGGTATCCTGCGAGGCTATGGTTATCTCTATGCCTTCAGGATTGTCGTCGGTAACGTAGTCAGTCACCTTGGCGCGTTCAATCAAAGTCCATTCGGGCTGATATCCGGCGTCATCGAAGTTCTTTACCACTTCCTGACGCCATGGAGCCGTGGTGTATCCTGCACCGGCGAATGATTCGGCGAAAGGAAGCGACAGTTGCGTGCCGTGGTTGAAGTACGGGCATTGTGCGCCGGTTCCAAGTCCTGCCGAGCTGAGGGGAATTATCTGGTAGGCTACGTTCACTTGTTCGTTGTCCGGCAGACTGGTGTCGGTGAACACGGTGGTACTTATGGTTCCGATGTTTTTCATCTGTCCGTTCAGAATGCGTGTCACCTGATACCGGAGTGTGCTGTAATCGATATATCCGTTGTGCAGCGATGTCCGTGGAGCCTTCCAGCTGAGTTCCACAAGTCCCATGTCGTTGCGTGTGATACCGAGGTCGCTTACGGCACCTGGCACGTCCACGCCAATCCATGCGTCGGCACGAGATGCCGGCCCTTCGCCCGACGAATTTTCGGCCTTTGCTATGTACCATGTTTCGCCGGCATAGGCTTCGTTGTCGGTGTATGATGCAGATTCTCCGGCTGAGAGTTCCTGCGATGTGTGGAACGGCACTGACTCGTCCTCGCGGTAAAGATTTATTTTTACCTTACCGGCGAGCGGATTGCCGTCGGAATCAAGTTCGGGTGCGCTGAAATTTATCAGTGCGGTTTCGGCACCGTTGGCTCCCGGAGTAACCGAGAGGCTGCCGCATGCGGCAGGGGCAGAGGCTTTCTGCAGAGGCGTGATGCTGAATTTGGTGAAGCATACACGGCCTTTCATGCCATCGCTGTAGCCGTTGCCCATGGTGGATGTCATATGGGCACCGATATGGAATACACCAGAGGACGTGGCGGTAAAGATGGCGGTTTCCGGCGGGTCGTTCTTGTTGGTGGTGCCTCCGTTATATGTTGCAACTATTGGTGATGATGTATCAGGGTCGGATCCGTTGCTTACGAGCTTAAGGTCGACCGGAAGGTTTTTTGCATCGCTTGTATAGGCGTAAAAGCGGTAACTGATTTCATACTGAGTGCCCTCTTCAAGTTCGAATGGCGGAGAAATCAGCCAGTCATCGGCCGGACCTGTCTGCGATACTATGTTGATTGCCATGCAGCTGTAAGAACTCCACCAGGCCCATTTGCGTGCTCCGAAATTGTCGCCGTCGTTGTTTCTGTCGATTACTGACCAAGTGCTGTAATTGCCCGATGCGAATGTAATCTCATAGGGTAATTCCTGAGTCTGTGCCTGCGTGGACGGTATCATCGGCGCTGTAGCAAGCAACATGCACATTACGGTAAATAAATTTTTCATAAGCATGATGTTTAGATGAGTTTATTATTTACAAGTTCTTATTGTCCGATTATAATCTTTGAGGATGTGTTGCCTTTCTTTATAATGTACAGGCCCGGTGCGAGTCGGTGAGTATTGGCCCTGCGTCCGTCGGGAGTGTAATATACTTCGGTGTCGGTGTCAGGCTGTGTGGTCGGCATACATTCAATGCCGGTGGTGCCTCCGGTAGTGACATAAGTGCATGGCGAGGCCGAACCTGCAAAACCTGCGGCTTCCACGGTGTATGCGTAGTCGGTGTTGAGCTCAAGTCCGGTGAATGTGTGGGAGGTGGCATCGGCGTCAGTGTCGGTGCTGTGTTCCGGCAGTAGAGTCAGACTTACCGATTCAACATCGCCGCGCAGAGTTATCTGTTCTATGGTCGCGCTCTTTCGACGCTCCGTAGAGATGCTGATTCTGGTTTTGCCGTAACCTTCCGGCAGGTTTATGATATATTCCGATGTCAGGTCGGTGGGCACATATTGGTCGATTATGTCATTGCCAAGGCGAATTGTCAGCATTGTAGCGGCTCCCGAGCCAACTTGCCGTGCTGAAATAGCCAGAGTTCCGCCGTTTTCGATGTCGGTTTCGGGCGACTGAAGAGTGGCGGCCTGTGTGCCTCCTCCCAGCATCAGGGCGCCTTCGCGGAAGTCATAGTCGCCGTTGATGCTCCATCCGTCGGGCACCGATGAGAATATCTCGTTGAGGGTAATTACACCGGTCTGCAACTGGTGTCGTGCTTTGTAGAGGCGGAGCCGGTAACCGTCGGTGGCATCATCGCATTTGAGCCATCGGGCGGTAAAACAGTCATTGCCAATATTTTCGGCAGAGATTGTTTCAATGCGGACATCGCGTCCGTTGCCGCCCATGAAATCGAAGTGTATCATTCCGTCCGATTCGCGTATGCCGGTTATGGCTTTGCCTACGGGTGTGCCGTTCCACGAGCGCATTGAAGGCTCTGTGTCGTCGGTGAATTCGGTGCGCATCTGCCGCCCCGGAAAGGGGGTGTCGGCCGAAGAGCGTGAGCCGTCGCCGCCGGAGGCCTTTTCGATTTCCAGGCACTGGTGCGAAGCGTTCATATTCACCGCGTTGTAGTCAAGGTCCCATGCCTGCGCGCATGTTATGGTCCGGGGCATGTCGCCGATGGTTACGTTTAGAGATGCGTCGGGCCGGCGGTCCACATGCCATACGAGCATGCCGTGATGTGGTATGTAGCGGTCATAGCTGCCCTGCTCTTTCTGTCGGTTCTCAAGTATGAAGAATTCATCGGGATTATCGGTGGATATGCGGGCGGATATAGCCGAGCTGTGCAGCGGAGGAAGGGTAACCGACTGAGGCCTGCTGATTTCAGTGGGTTCAGCCCATCCGAGGAGCCATCGCTCCACGGCAGTGTATGCGGCCGGAACAGCACCACAGTTGCGGGTTTCGGGCAGATATGAGCCCGAGGCCATGATGTCCCATTTATCGGGATGATTCCCCAGTCCGTCGGTGTTGTAGTTTACATCGTAGGTGTCAGGCAGGCCGAGAATATGGCCGAACTCATGGCAGAATGTGCCGATAGAGGTCACATCGGTGCCGTATGAGCCGTACAGTTCGGCGCAGCAGCCGTAGCTGTTTATGACCTTGCCGTCAAATGTCCGCTCGCTTTCAGGTATGCCAAGGAGGTCTATATGGTTGGCATGGGGCCATATCCATGACGATTTGTTTCCGGCGAAATTCTCGCCATATCCGGCATAGAAAAGATATACGTTGTCGACTTGTCCGTCGTTGTCGAGGTCGTAGTCGGCAAAATCTATCACGTTGTCGAGTTTGCGGCACACTTCAATTGCAAGTTCATGGGCGCGTATGTCGTTGCCGTCGGCATCGTTTTCTCCATAATAGGCCGCCTGACGGTCGGCTGTCACGGGGCCGTATACTTCGAATACAGGAGAGAATTGTCCCATTGATTGCTCGCGGAAGTAATCGGCTGCACAGCCGATGTGTTCACGCCGGTCGAAGCCGGGCAGATTAAGCATTTCGTCGAATTCACGCTGAACGTCCGGAGTCACAAATTTGATGTCGGAGAATTCTACAAGCACAATCAGCGAGCGGACTTCGCCGGTTCGCGGGAATGATGGCAGTACGGAGCCTGTGTTGTGCGTGGCTGCGATTTTTTTTCTGCGGTTCAGGGCCTTTTGCACTTCTTCTCCAGAGGGCTTCCAGAAACCGTCCCGGTCGATCTGCACAGCGGTACCGCTTGCTGCATCTACCGTGATATGGCCGTATTCGTCGCCTAAAAGACGCAATTCGAGGGTACTCCCGTCGGGCTGGGTTACTATTTGTGTACCCGGCCATGCGGGCACTGCATCCATGCTTAGGGGGATACCTGCGGCGGTCAAACATATAAGCCTACAGATTGCATGTCCGGAGATATAGCCGGTTGAGAATATTCCGGCTTGGAAAAATGACAGTAGAGTATCTGTTTTTCTACAGATACTCCTGAAGAGGAGAGAGAGATTCATTGGCGGTAGATTGATTAATGTAGCATATTGCTACTTATGTGGAATAGATACGAGTTCTATGCGATAGATTCTTTGATTTTTCTATCGCAAAGATATGTTATTAAGCTTTAATGAGTGTTGTATTGTGTGTTAATTTGTGTGAATGATACCGTTTTGTAACATAATGGACTATGTTTGTCGGCCTCAGTTTCGGTTGAGCGGAATCTCTATGCGGAAGGTGGTGCCCTGGCCAGGGACGCTGTTTTTTACATAAATGCGTCCTTGGTGATACTGCTCCACGATGCGTTTGGCAAGAGTCAGACCCAGTCCCCAGCCACGTTTTTTGGTGGTGAATCCCGGAGAGAAAACCTTTTTGAAATTCTTGCGTGATATGCCTTTGCCGCTGTCGCGTACTTCAATCCATGCGGCGAGTCCGCCGTTGCCCGTACTTACAGCAATACTGCCGTCAGCCTCCATGGCGTCGACGGCATTTTTTATAAGGTTTTCCAATACCCATTCAAGCAGCGGACGGCATGCCATTACCGGCAGAGCACAGTCTGCGAGGCTGCTGCTGAGGCGTATGCGCCGGGAAATGCGGGTATACATATAGCCCGTGGCACCTTCGACAATGTTGTTGAGGTCGTCGGTCGCCATCTGCGGTTTGCTGCCGATTTTGCTGAAGCGTGAGGCAATCATGCTCAGGCGGTTTACGTCCTTGTTCATTTCGGCCACTGTGTCGCTGTCTACTCCGTAGTCGGGCAGAAGTTCCATCCAGGCCATCAGCGACGATATCGGCGTGCCTAACTGGTGTGCGGTTTCTTTCGAAAGTCCCACCCATACCTTGTTCTGCTCGGCTTTTTTCGACGATAGTACGGCAAAATATACCACAACTATAAAGGCCAGCATTACAAGCAGCTGTATGTAAGGAAAATAGTTCAGCCTCTTTAGCAGTGTTGAGTCCTCGTAGTAGAGGTGGAGAGCTTCGCCGGGAGCAATCTCAATGTCGATGACATTTGGCGATTGGCGTAGATTTTCGAGTTTTTTCTGCAGATACACCTCGTTGGCCTGTGACAGTTCCAGGGGGTTGTCGGGGTTCAGAGCGTCGGGCATGTCGGAGAAGTTTCGCTGTTGCATAATCGAGCCGTTGTCGTCGGTCAGCAGTACCGGTATGGTGGTGTTTCGCTCGATTATCCTGAGCAGAAAGTCAATGTCGACACTCGGTGCGGTGTCGTGGTCGATACTGCTGACACTGATAATCTCTTTGGTGGCATCGGCCCATATCTCCATGCGTTCGCGTTCCTGGGCCGCGAGGTCGCGCACCAGGCCGTTGGAGATGTATAGAAATGTGGCCACTACAGCAGCCACAGCTATTAGAAATATCAGTTTGCCGTATCTGAACACCGTGGTCAGGAATTGTTGGTTAGATTAATATCAAGAAAGCGGAAGTCCATGCCGCTGCGGTCGTCGTGCTGCCATGGTTCGTGGCTTTCGGGGAGATCGGGCAGCGGAAAGAAAGTGTCGGCATCGGGGCGTTCGGCGTGTATCTGTGTAAGATATAAGCGCTGCGCCAGAGGCATGGCTGCGCGGTAGATGCTCTCACCGCCAATAATGAATATCTCCTCGCCGCCGGCCATATTCAATGCTTCCTGCAGGCTGTGGGCAAGCTCGGCGCCGGGTGCGCGGAAGTCGGTCTGACGGGTGATGACAATGTTGCGCCGGTTGGGCAGCGCGCCTTTGGGCAGCGATTCAAATGTTTTGCGGCCCATTATTACCGTGTGGCCGGTGGTGAGGGCCTTGAAGCGCTGCAGGTCGGGGCGGATGTAGTAGAGCATGTCGCCGCGGAGGCCTATCGCACCGTCGAGTGTAGCGGCTACTATTATATTTATCATCGGTATATGAGATAGATGCCGGTATGCTATACCGACACAGTTGCTTTGATATGAGGATGCGGATTGTAGTCTTCGAGGCGGAAGTCTTCGTAGCTGAAGCTGAAAATGTCTTTTACCTCCGGATTGATTACCATGCGGGGCAGTTGTCGCGGTTCGCGGGTAAGCTGCTCCTCCACTTGCTCGAAGTGGTTGTGGTATATATGGGTATCGCCGAGGGTGTGGATAAAGTCGCCGGCCTCAAGACCGGTTACCTGAGCCATCATCATAAGCAGCAGTGCGTAGGAGGCAATGTTGAACGGCACCCCCAGGAAGGTATCGGCGCTGCGTTGGTACAGCTGCAGGCTCAGCCGTCCGTCAGCGACATAGAATTGGAAGAAGGCGTGGCACGGCGGCAGATTCATCTGCGGCAGGTCGGCCACGTTCCAGGCGCTGACAATTATTCGCCTCGAATCCGGATTGTTTTTGATGTCGTTGACAGCCTGTGCAATCTGGTCGATGCTGCCGCCGCGGTAATCGGGCCACGAGCGCCACTGGTAGCCGTATATGTGTCCGAGGTCGCCGTCGGCTCCGGCCCATTCATTCCAGATGCGCACGCCGTGGTCCTGCAGATATTTCACATTGGTATCGCCGTTGAGAAACCACAGCAGTTCGTATATGATAGACTTCAGATGCAGTTTCTTTGTGGTCAGCAACGGAAATCCGTCGGCGAGATTGAATCGAAGCTGCCGGCCGAATACCGAGCGGGTGCCGGTGCCGGTTCGGTCGGCTTTGTCAACGCCGTTGTCGCGGATGTCGCGTAGCAGGTCGAGATATTGTCGCATTCTCTGATATAATTTTTTTGGATTTATTTAAATACACTATTAGACAGACCCTTAGTGTTATACTCCTTCATCAGGCGGCGGTTCACCTGCCTGCGTTCGGGGTCAAAAAAGAAGCCCCATTTGCGGAAGTACCGCAACATGTTGGTGATATGTATGCGGCGCATGCGGCCCGAGCGCTTCGACTCCGCCCTGTGGGCATGGACAATTTCAGCCCCGGGCCAGTAGACGGTCCGGCCCATTCGGTGCATGCGGCGTGTAAGGTCGATATCCTCGGGGTACATGAAGAAGCGCGGGTCGAACAGGCCGACTCTTGCCACTGCCGCGGTGCGCAGCAGCATGAAGCAGCCATGGTGATAGGGGGCGTTGATGGTTGCCTTGGGGTCGCGGTCGCGCAACTGGTAGCGTCGTCGTCGCCGTTTCAGCCAGCATTCGGGCAGAAATCCGCGCATGAACATGTCGAGCGGAGTGGGCAGCGGGTGTATCACATACTGTTCGCTGCCATCGGGGTACACAGTGTGGGGTATCAGCTGCACCACCTCCGGATTGTCCGCCATATAAGCCACGCACGCAGTCAGAGTGCCCGGGCGGAAATATACATCGCTGTTGATAACCAGATGCAGTACAGTGCCTGCTTCGATGCTTTGGTGCAGCGCCACATTGTGAGCATCGCCGTAGCCGGTGTTGGGGTGGGGTATATACTTCACAATTCCGCTATACTCGGCACACACTGCGGCTGTTGATTCCGAACTGCTGTTGTCGACCACATAAACCCGGCCTACCACCCCGCTGTCGGCCAGCAGAGAGTCGATACACTTGCGCAACTCGGCGCAATCGGTATGATATGTTACAATCGATGCGTGCAGCTTCATTATGAATACAAAGGTAGCCATTTTTCGGCTATAAATGTGTTAACATAATTTAATACCTTTCATACTCACAAAATATTGCAGTAACTTTGCATTATTATGAAACAGTATCAGTACACTCCGTGCGGCACCTGCAGCCGCCTAATCGACATAGAAGTAAATCCTGAAACCCGTACTTTGGGCCGAGTGTCCTTTACCGGCGGGTGCAGCGGCAATCTCAAGGGTATCGCTGCCCTGGTAGAAGGTAAGGAACTGGGCGCAGTAATAGCTACACTGCGAGGAATCGAGTGCGGCAATAAAGGTACATCGTGCCCCGACCAGCTTGCGCGCGCCCTGGAATCAATTTCTGAAGAACTATGAGATTGTACAGCAACGACGATATACGCCGTATACGCCAGCATACAATGGCCGAGCAGCAGTTGAGCGAGCTTGACTTTGTGCTGCGCACCGGTGACTATCTGTCGGAGGCGCTGATGCGCGAAATCAAGCCCGGACGGCGTATAACCGTTTTCGCCGGCGAAAACGACTGCGGTGCATACACCCTGGAGGCATGTCGCCTGATGTGTGCCGCCGGCTACGACATGGAGATATACCTGTTCAATATTGGCGGGCACAGGCTCACACCGGAGTGCGAGGCCTGCCGCACCCGCCTGATTGAGGACGAGAACGCATCGTGCGACTTCATCGAAGTTACGGGGCTGCAGTTCACCATGCCCGAACTGAGCGAGAAGTCGGTTGTAATCGACGGCCTGTGCGACGGCAACTACAGCGGACGCCTTACCGGCGGATACCAGCATATAGTACGCATCATCAATGAGTCCGGTGCCAGGATAATATCGGTCGACGTACCCTCGGGTCTGCCGTCCGATCCTACCTCCGGCCTGATAAACCGCAACATAGTCAACGCCGATACTACTTTGGCCCTGGGATTACCCCGCATAGCCTTCTTCATGGCCGAAAACGCCGAGGTGGTAGGCCGCTGGAAAGTGGTCGACATAGGCTACAGCCATCAGGCCATGCGCAACATACAGGAAAACTACTACCTGATAGAAAGCAGTGAGGTGAGCCTGCTGCTGCCGCGTCGTCCGCTATGCTGTTCCAAGGCAGACTTTGGCAGCGCCATAATCTTTGCCGGAAGCTACGGTATGGAAGGCGCCGCAATCCTCGCCACCAAGGCTGCCGTCCGCTCCGGCGCAGGCAAGGTCACATGCTACTCGGCCCGCTGCGGCTACTTTCTGGTGCAGTCCGCAGTACCCTCGGCACTGTTCCTGCGCGACCAGAGCGACGTCATGATTACCGAAATAGTACTCAAGCACGACTATAATGCCGTAGGCATAGGCCCCGGCATAGGTACCGACGACAGCACCATCAACGCTCTGGAGCGATTCCTTAAGGTGGCCAATGCCAACAGCCGTCCGCTGGTACTCGACGCCGACGCGCTCAACTGCATAGCCCTGCGCCCGACCATGCTCAACTATGTGCCCGTGCTGTCGGTACTCACGCCGCATGCCGCCGAGTTCGACCGCCTGTTCGGCACCCAGCCCTCGCCCGAGGCACGCCTGGCCAAAGCCATAGAGATGGCCGAGGCTTACAAAGTAATTATAGTGCTCAAAGGCTACTATACATACGTGGTGCGCCCCGACCGCAAGGTGTGCATCAATTCGTCGGGAACTCCGGCCCTTGCCACCGCAGGCACCGGCGACGTACTCACCGGTATCATCACCGGCCTGATAGCCCAGGGCATCAAACCCGAGATGGCCGCCGTGGCCGGTGTATACATCCACGGCGTAGCCGGACAGATAGCAGAAAACCGCCATGGCCAGTACGGCGTGGCCGCCGACGACGTGGCCGACTCCGTAGGTGCCGCCATCAAAAAAATAATGAAATGAAACGCTTCCTTTTATTTGCTGCCGCGGCATCGCTGATTATTCCGGCCGCTACAGCCCAGACCACACAGAAATTCACAGCCTCCAAGTCCGGCGAATACGCTTTGGCCTACAGTCTGCCCCGTACTGCCGTGGATGTGACAGTGGAGGCCGAATTTACCGAAAAGACTCCGGGCGAGTTTTATAACTATGCCCGCCGCTACCTCAATATCACCGATGCCATAACCGCCCCCTCCACACAGCTGCAGGTAAAATCGGTGGTTATAGGCACTCACGGCGAGGCCGATGACTCAAACCGCTGGCAGGTACAGTTCAAATCGGGCAGCACTCCGTATATGATACTCAACGAGTCGGGCTGCATGCTATCGCTCAATACCGACGAAATCGCCGACGAAGTAGCAGTAGACTTACCGGTGCCTGTGGCAGCCAAGCCCACTCCGCTTGAAGTACCAGCTGCCCGCGAAGCCATGACTCAAGAAATGATTCAGAGTTCATCAACCTCGAAAAGAGCCGAACTCGCCGCCCAACGTATATTCGAACTTCGCGAAATGCGCAGCGACCTCATATCGGGTCAGGCCGACAACACCCCGCCCGACGGTCTGTCGCTACAGCTCGCCCTGGAAAACCTGTCGGCACAGGAGGCCGCCCTTACTGCCATGTTCGCCGGAACAGTAAAGACATATACCCGGGTGTACACCGCCACAGTAGTGCCTGACGACTCCGAGGACATCTCAGGCAAGGTAATCAGCCGTATATCGCTTACCGACGGCTTTGTGGACGTCGACGACCTCTCCGGCGAGCCCGTGACCATCAATATCACAGCCCGTGAGCAGGCCTCACTGCCGGTGAACGAAAAAGGCGAGGAAAAGAAATTTCCCAAGGGCGGCGTGGCATACACCATCCCCGGTACAGCCGACGTGACAGTTTATTTCCGCGACAGTGTAGTTGCCCGCGCCACCGTCGACATGGCACAGCAAGGTGTGACCTTCGGCCTTGACCCCGGACTGTTCACCGACAAGAAAGCGCCCTCGAAACTCCAGCTCGACCCCGCCACCGGCGCCGTGCTGCTGCTCGGTCCGGCCGGAGAATAGAGCTATAAGCCCACCGGCGGAGGCAGTACCGCCATAACAATATACCTACAGAAATGAAACAGAACTTCGGCACTAAAATCACTGAATTTTTCATCAATTATTTTTCATTCTCTGGGCAACTCGTATCGCAGGCCGAGGCAGAAGCCGCCATACGCGAGGGTGTATCGTTCAAAGGCACGAATATCGTCATACTTATATTGGCCATATTCATAGCCTCACTGGGCCTGAATACCAACTCTACGGCTGTGATTATCGGCGCCATGCTGATATCTCCCCTTATGGGCCCTATCATAGGCATAGGCCTGGGCGTAGGCATCCACGACTTTGCCCTGCTCAAACGCTGCCTTCGCAACCTGCTGATGGCCGCAGGATTTTCGGTGATAACGTCGACGCTTTACTTTCTGATTTCGCCTGTAAACGAGCAGCACAGCGAGTTGCTGGCACGTACATCTCCGACCATCTACGACGTGCTGATAGGCTTTGTAGGCGGCGGAGCGGGCATAGTGGCACTGGGCAGTACCAACAAAGGTAATGTAATACCCGGCGTGGCCATAGCCACCGCACTGATGCCTCCGCTGTGTACCGCCGGCTATGGCCTGGCCACATGGCAGATGGACTACTTTCTGGGTGCGCTATATCTATTCGTAATCAACTCCATATACATAGCTTTCGCCACTTTTGCAGGTGTAAAGTTCATGAAATACAAGGGCGTGAACGATGCCGACAACGTCAGGGCGCGCCGCGTTCGCCGTGTTGTGTACTCGCTGGCCATACTTACCATGCTGCCAAGTATATACCTTACATACAACATGCTTACCCAAAGCCGCTTTCAGGCCAATGCCGACCGATTCATAGCCGAAGAATGTAACTTCCCCGACACTCAGGTGCTGAACCGCAAGATATTTACTGAAAATGGCGAACGCTGTCTGCAGTTGACCATGATAGGGCACACCCTTCCGGTCGACTCGCTTCAACTTGCCTTGTCGGCCAAACTTAAGTACTATGGTCTACAAGGTACAAAACTGATTTTTATTCAGGGAAGTGATTCACCTTTGGTTAATGTGCAGAATACTTCGGCCGACGATATATTCCGTCTGACGCAGAATACTATTTCGCGCCAGCAATCGACAATCGACTCGCTTAGGGCTGTGATAGCCCGCGATGCCATGTCGCAGAATATGTCAGTAACCATATCTCCCGAACTGAGAGTGATATTCCCCGCCATACAGCAGATAGGAATAGCCAATACCGTGTTTGTGTCACCTGCCGACACGCTTAACGCCGATACTACAGCCGTGGCTATGATAAGAACGAGCACTCCATTGCTTAAAGCCGACCACGATAAGCTTGTAAAGTATCTTGAAGCTCGCCTTGGTGCGAAACAAATAGTGGTAGTGAATATCTGATAAGCCCACACGCAGTTGCTTTGTGGGTACAGTCGTTTTCTGCATTACGGTTTATTTCAGTAATAAAATGCAACCTCAATTTTAGTTTCTTTTGCCCGACCTATTGACTTGCATCACAAAAAGTCGTAACTTTGCACCTGATTGGGAGAAGTTCCCATCATGACATTTTGAAAAAATAAGAAGCGTTATGCTAATCTCTTGAGAGTGGAAACCTGAGAAACTTCGACAGAGCAAGAGTGGCATAGTGGTTCTCACGCTATGGCGTGGGCTGCTATTGTTACATCTGCTCACAGGCTTTCTCAGGGCCTCCATTCTAAGACGTGGCATGCAGTTCCACGCTTTGTGTTTTTAATTAGTCTGCTTAAGGAGTTGCAAGTAGAACAATATCAATCAATCTAAACCCTGCGATATGAAAACGAAAACCTTGATTATAACTCTTGTTTCCCTTATAGGGTTATGTTCTTGTGGAAAATCCAAAGAGGAAAAGGCTCAAGAAATGGCGGCTAATTACCTTAAAGGTGTTTTATATCATTTTGATAGTTATGAGCCACTGCAAACAAAAGTTGATAGTTCTTTTGTTGCACTATCAACAGATAAGGAAGCAATTGAACTCACATTGGATATGTTGCGACTTGTCAACTCTGCGCAAGAATATGCACATAAAGTTGAAGGAGCAGAAAGTTCTATGGAGATATGGTGTCCAAGCGGATATTCATCGGCGTATAGTAAGGGAGAATATCGCAGGGCAAAAGAAGAACGAGATAACAATCAACAACTTTTGGATAAGACAATAGACCGTATTCAAAACCAATTCTCCAAGATTAAAAGCCGACAATCTTATTTGGAAGCAGAGGCGTTGCAGAAGATTGGGGATTTCAATGGTTGGAAGGTATATCACAAATTTAAAAGCCTCAATGGTGCAGGGACACTTGATTTATTTGGAGAATACGTATTCTTCTGCGATAAAGATTTCAATGTGGAATCAGCATACACAGATGGAAAACCCAGGCTCGGATGACCCCTTAGACCAAGGTTGAATTGACCCCTGA
>ERZ777011.1891-NODE-1891-length-19177-cov-3.178433_pt1 | contig 19177 bp, 20 predicted proteins | sample MGYA00374964_ERZ777011 | MGnify/ENA primary metagenome ERZ777011 (study PRJEB29310, sample SAMD00008975) | mouse gut metagenome | study: EMG produced TPA metagenomics assembly of the Metagenome analysis of fecal microbiota from mouse which was promoted...
CTTTACAATATCTCTTCCCGTGATACCTTTTCCCGCTCTCTCCCGACAGCTTCTCCATTATATCATACTTCCCCTACTTTGTCAAGTAAATTTTTATAGCACAAAATCATGTTTTTTTGTGAATTTTATCAACAGTAAATAAGGCATAGCATTTTAGCTATGCCTTATTTACCGACTATCATCCCCTATAATAAGGACAATCCTCCGCAGAACTACATGACATAACCGGAATTTGTCTAATATTACAATATCCGCTTATATCATAAAACTCACAAGAACCACAATTCATAACATTTACCTCCTTAGATATATTGACAAATACATTTTCCTGTCTAATATCAGTATCTCATAATACTCCAAATCTGTCAAATAATCTTATATAATAATTTCGTAATATTTTCCTTAGCAACTAATAATATCAGAAATACTACAAAATTATAATTTTTTCCTACAAATAAAAAAGTACAGCCGAAAGCTGTACTTTTCTATACTCTAACAAAAAACATAAATCTAATGAAAATCAATACCGACATCAGTATTAAAACCCCTACAATAATTATATTTTTTCGCAATGCTTCAACATATTCAAATTTATCGGAATTTTTCTTACTACATATAATTTTTTTAACATCACCTTTTGAAAACGGCTGGGAATAACCTGTTTTATCATCCTTTTCAACTGTTTTCCCATCAAATAAAAATTTAAGCGTATGGACATATACCCCCTTTCTTGGTTCTTTAACGGCAATTATCTGTGCTTTTGTTGTAAAACCTGTAAGTTTAAGAATCAAAAGCTTTATAAGATAAATTAATCCGCCGAATGCTATCAGTACTGCAACTGACATACAAATTATTCTCTCCACTATTTCACCTCCTCACTGTCAGGGTTTACATGTACCATAATATGCTTAACCTTTGGAAATTGACTCTCTATTTCGGAATGAACCATTTCTGCAACACTATGACAATACGAAAGGGACTGATTTCCATCCATACTTATTTCAATATCAACATAAATCTTATTTCCAAAAATTCTTGTCTGAATCAAATCCACATTATGAACTCCAGTCTGGGACATTGCACACTTAATAAGCTGATTTTCTGTTTCTTCATCACACGAATGGTCAATCATTTTATCAATGGCATCTCTGAAGATGTCATAAGAAGCTTTGAGAATAAAAGCACAGATTATAAGACTTGCAGCAGGTTCAAGTACAGGAATACCCATTCTTGCACCCGCTATACCTATGAGTGCACCGACTGATGAAAGTGCATCGCTTCTGTGATGCCATGCATCAGCCATAACAGCACCCGAATCAAGAACTTTTGCATAATATCTGGTATACCAAAACATAGCTTCCTTAACTATAATTGAAATTACTGCTGCTACAAGTGCAGGAACACCGGGAATCTTAATCTCATTCAAATCTCCAGAAGTAAGATTGTCAATAGTCCCATTTCCGATAAATAAACCTGTAACCAGCAGAACCACGGCAAGTAAAATTGCTGCCACACATTCCATACGTTCATGTCCGTAAGGATGTTCCTTATCCGATTTTTTGGCAGACAGTTTTACTCCTATTATAACTATTATACTGCTGAAAACATCAGAAGCAGAATGAACAGCATCACTAATCACAGCACCAGAATTTGCAATAATGCCGGCAAGCAGTTTCAATAAAGACAGAATTATATTTCCTATAATACTTACCATTGAAACCTTTACAGCAATATCTTCAGAATTTCCTTTCATAGTAAATCCTCCGTTAAATAAATTTAAAACAAACGCCCTTGGAACAAATCCGCAGGCGTTTAGTCTTATTTTTTAATAAATATCCGAAAAGCTTAATTCAAAATATACTCAATTATATCAACAAGAGTATCCGTTTTAAAAAATGTTGCCAAATAAGAATAATATGAAAGAATATCAGAAGCATCCTTAGAGTCAATAAATCTATTACAGTTTATATTAATAATACTGAACTATTCATCTGAAATATCTATATTTCCTTCAGTTGAAAATAGTGGATAAATACTGAGAACAACGAAAGCACTACTTATATCAACCATATTATTACTGTTAAAATCACCTTTTTCCCTGACATTGTTGAAATTACTCCGAAATTTGAGAAGTAACAACTATACTTACTGAGATAAATCTGAACGATTGAGTTATAATATCTGCATATTTCACTGTTGAAAAAATATTCACTATTCTCCTAAATATATCCATTACAGATAGTTTTTTCATTATCATCAATAGCACAGTCAGGATTCAATATTACAATTCAAATCTGAACAATTGTCAAAAACCCATTCTCCGATATTTTTAACGTTCTTCAAAATTACTATTTCCTATGATATACTTCCAACGCTATGATTTGCATAGAGACAGGGAACTTCTTACTATATAAGGTTAAAAACATACTGTATTTTTCCTGTTTCACAGTCCGGGTTCATCATTACAACTCCATCCCCAAACCATCCATAAGAACATTCTATGGTAACAGTTTTACTTTCGGCATCAAAAAAATAATTGTACATATTCTCTTCAACACATTTTACTGAAAAGTATACTTCATCAATTACGCCGAGTTTTCTGGCAATATTATTATTGACCTTGAAAACATTTATATATGAACTGTCATCATCAATCATATTATTATGTTCCGTAACCTCACAGAGAACTATTCTTATCCTTTCATCAATAGGCAGAATATCCTTTACTTTTGAAGACTTTATATCTTCAGCAATACCATTAATCATACAGACAAGCACAATGCCTAATGCTCCGGCAAGAATTTCGGAATTGAAGTGAAATTCCCACTCATCTTTTTTCAGATGAAAGACAAGTTTTATTGATAATATAATGAAAGCTGAAATAAAGCCAAAAGTATAACAGTCTATTATTATATCAAATATATAAAGTGAACTGTCCGAAAGTTTCAGACAGCCGAAAATTGCCAAAACTCCGACAATTGTTATCATAGAAATACAGTGAAGAAAATTATTTAATCCTACAAACTTTTTTTCAGCAGTCATACAATCAACTCTTATATATCATTATATGAAAAATATGATATTTTTCATACTTTCCATAAAATAATTATATCATAAAATTAAAAATTTGTCAATAAAAATATAACTTATCCCATACTTATAAAAGCAAAGGATAAGGTGATATAATCCCACCATCTATGCTTCATATAGAGACGGGGGTTCGCTTAATAGAACCAATATGTCAAATATCAATTAACTAACCATATGTGTCCCACGATTTTATAATTTTTAGTCTTGCAAATATAATATATCTCCCACCTCTAAGGTGAGAGATACATTGCTGCATACGGTTAAAAAGTTAAAACTGAATTTATGCCATAAGTTTAACCATGACAGCTTTTTGAGCATGGAGTCTGTTTTCTGCTTCTTCAAAAATTTCCTTTGAATGAGCTTCAAAGACTTTTTCAGTAATTTCTTCCTCACGGTGAGCAGGCAGACAATGAAGAACCATAGCATCAGATTTGGCAAGAGTCATAAGCTCATCATTAATCTGATAGCCTGCAAATGCTTTCCTGCGCTTTTCAGCTTCGTCCTCCTGACCCATTGAAGCCCATACATCCGTAATAAGTACATCAGCGTCCTTTGCAGCCTGAACAGGTGAATCTGTAAGCTCAAAGCAATTATACTGATTAGCAAAATCAAGAATTTCCTTTGGCGGTTGATAGTCATCAGGGCAGGCAACAGATACAGCCATACCAACTTTGAGACAGCCGACAATAAGTGAATTTGCCATATTGTTTCCGTCACCGATAAAACACATTTTCAATCCGGTAAGCTTACCCTTAAATTCACGTATTGTCATCAAATCTGCAAGCACCTGACAAGGGTGACAAAAATCAGTCAGACCGTTTATAATCGGGATACTGCCATATTCAGCAAGAGCTTCAACTTCACTTTGTTCAAAAGTACGAATCATGATACCGCTGAGATAGCGTGAAAGAACACGTGCAGTATCCTGAATAGGTTCACCTCTTCCAATCTGTAAATCATTTGAAGAAAGAAACAGAGGATAACCTCCGAGCTGATACATACCCGTTTCAAAAGAAACACGTGTACGTGTAGAAGCCTTTTGGAAAATCATTCCAAGAGTTTTTCCCTTGAGATGAGGGTGTGGAATATCATGCTTAAGTTCATATTTAAGCTGGTCGGCAAGGTCAAGGATTTCTGTAATTTCCTCAGTGGTCAAATCAAGCATTTTAAGTAAATGTTTCATAAATTTCATCTCCAAACAAATCAGGAATTTTTATTCATATCGCCGAAAGTCAAATCAACAGCAACGGCGAAAAGCGGAATATAATCATCAAAAATTTTATTTTCAATCTCAAGTTCATACTGTAAATCTTTAGCCATAGTAACTTTTGTTATAATTGCTCCTACTTTTGCATCATCACGTAGAATCTGAAAATTTCTGTGGTCTTTGCTTACAAGGGAATATTTGACAGGATGCTTTGAAATATCCTTGCCTTCTATATTTATAGTGGGGTCAAGAAACATGGATTTGCAGGTAATCTGCATAATGGCAATATCATTGTGAGTAATAATAAAAGACGGTTTTCTGTCCTCACCCGTCTGAACAAGAGAATAGAGGTTATAGTTGCTTGCATCAAGCAGAACATATCTGCCTGAACCGAAGCCTTTTTTCTTTACTGTATAAAGAACCCTTGCCTGTGCCTTATCCTGTACAGTAAATTTATTGCCCTTAACAGAAATTGTAAGTTCCATAACAATCACCCTTCTAATATTTCAATAAGAATATCAATACCATCATCAATCTCTTTATAATCAATAACAAGAGGCGGAAGGAATCTCAGCTTATCCTTTGCGGTAAGTACAAGCAATCCTTTGTCAAGAGCCTTTCCGGCAACATCGGAAGCACTCATATCTTTAAGAGTTATTCCAATCATAAGCCCCATACCGCTGATGCTTTCAATTTTACTGCACTTTTCAAGTCGTTTTCTGAAATAAGCAGCTTTTTCATTTACATCAGCAAGGAAACGTTCATTGCTTACTTTATCCACAACAACAATACCGCCCGCACACGCAACAGGATTACCTCCGAATGTTGAAGCATGAGTACCGGGAACAAGAGTATTCATAACACTTTCACTCATTAAACAGGCTCCCATAGGAAGACCGCCTGCAATACCTTTTGCAATGGTAGTCATATCAGCCTTTTTATCAAAATTTTCACCGGCAAGGAATTTACCTGTCCGTCCGATACCTGTCTGAACTTCATCAGCAATAACAAGAATATCTCTTTCATGGCATAGTTGATAAACAGCATCAACAAAATCCTGTTCAAGATTTATAACACCGCCCTCACCCTGAACATATTCCAGCATAACCGCACAGATTGTATCATCGAGCTTTGATTCAAAATCATCAATATTATTCGGTTCAGCGTTTATAAAACCCTCCAAGAACGGGAAAAAATAATTATGGAAAACCTCCTGACCCGTAGCAGAAACAGTAGCCATAGTTCTGCCATGGAACGAACTTGTAAGAGTTATAATATTGCTTCTGCCTTTTCCATATTTATCAAAACTGTATTTTCTTGCAGTTTTAATAGCACATTCATTTGCCTCTGCACCGCTGTTGCAGAAGAAAACTTTTTCATATTTCGCAGCATTGCAAAGTTTTTCTGCAAATTCAGCCTGAACGGCAGTATAGTAATAATTTGAACAGTGCTGTAGTTTTTTAGCCTGTTCAGAGACAGCATCAGCCCATTGTGCGTCACAAAATCCAAGAGAATTCACGCCGATTCCACTACCGAAATCTATATATTTTTTCTGATTTTCGTCATGGCACTCTGCACCGCAGCCATTATCCATAACAAGCGGATATCTGTTATATGAATGTACAACATATCTGTCGAATTTTTCTATTGTATTCATAATCCAAATCCTTTCAATATTAAGCTTATTATTATATTATAACTCTGTTCAATATAATAAATCAACAGTTTCAGCAAATAAATTTGTAAACTTTCTGTTAATTTTCGTGAAAATATTACAGATTTGATTAATTGAACTGAGTGCCTATTCCTTCATTTGAAAAAATTTCAATAAGAATTGAATGTGGCACACGTCCATCTATTATAACCGCACTTTCCACGCCTCGTCTTACAGCTTCAACACAGCAGTCAATTTTCGGAATCATGCCACCTGAAACAATACCCTGCATTTTAAGATAAGGAACTTCACTTACATTGACTTTCGGAATAAGTGTTGAAGGGTCATTTTTATCACGGAGCAGACCGGCAATATCAGTCATAAGAATCAAATTCTTCGCACCAAGTTCAGCAGCAATGCGTGCAGCAGCAGTATCGGCATTTATATTATATGTATTTCCCTCATCATCAGTTGCAAGGGTAGCGATAACCGGAATATTTCCATTACTAAGGGCATCAAGAATGGGCTTTGCGTTTACTTCTGTAATTTCACCGACATATCCTAAATCCTGACCGTCGTCAGTAAGCTTTTTTTCTGCAACAAGCATACTGCCGTCAATACCGCACAATCCTACTGCATTTCCCTTGTGCTGTGCGAGAAGCTGAACAAGTTCTTTATTTACTTTTCCGGCAAGCACCATTTTCACAACATCAACAGCTTCCGAATCTGTATATCTGAGACCGTTTATAAATTTGCTTTCAATATTCAATCTTTTGAGCATATCATTGATTTCAGGTCCGCCTCCGTGAACAAGCACGACTTTGATGCCGACGAGTGAAAGCAATACAATGTCAGTCATAACAGCATCCTTGAGTTCCTTATTGGTCATAGCATTACCGCCGTATTTTATAACAACAATCTTATCCGAATACTTCTGGATATAAGGAAGTGCATCAATAAGAATCTGTGATTTTTCAGAATTTGAAATATTATTCATTTTATATAACCTCTCTTAATCAGCTTCTGTAATCGCCGTTGATTTTAACATAATCATAAGTCAAATCACAGCCCCAAGCAACAGCTGAACCTGCTCCGTTTCCAAGGGAAATAATAATCTGTATTTCCTCTTCTGCAAGCACTTTTTTAGCAGTTTCTTCAGAAAATTCAACTCCGGCACCGTTCTCACATACATGAATACAACCATTTTTAGAAGAAATTTTAACATCAACCTTATCAATATCAAAATCTGCTTCAGCATATCCCACAGCACAGAGAATACGTCCCCAGTTAGCATCTTCTCCAAACATAGCAGTTTTAAAAAGACTTGATGTAATAACTGACTTGGCAATAGTTTCAGCAATTTTTTCAGTTTCCGCACCTGAAACAGCACATTCAATAAGTTTTGTTGCCCCTTCGCCGTCACGTGCCATCATACGAGCCAGATTCATCATTACATTATAAAGGGCATTTTCAAACGCTTCAAAATCCTCATTTTCATGAATTATAGGTTTATTTCCTGCTGAACCTGAAGCCATAACGCACACCATATCATTAGTAGAAGTATCACCGTCCACGCTCACCCTGTTAAGAGTTACTTTAACGACATCACTTAAAGCACGTTGTAAAAGCTCTGCTGAAATATCAGTATCAGTAGTAATAAAAGTAAGAGTAGTAGCCATATTCGGATGAATCATACCACTTCCCTTGAGCATACCGCCCATAGTGCAAGTTCTACTGCCTGCCTGAAATTCAAGGGCAATTTCTTTTGGCATAGTATCAGTAGTCATGATAGCTTCCAATGCACACTTGTTTCCGTCATAAGAAAGACCATCTGCAAGTTCCTGCATACCTTCTGCAATAGGTTCAATAGGAAGAACCTGTCCAATAACGCCTGTCGAAGCAACTATAACATCATTCACATCAATTCCGAGCTGATTTGCTGCCAGTTCACACATTTTATTTGCTTTTTCAATACCGTCCGGATTGCAGGTATTTGCATTGACCGAATTGACAATAACTACCCTTGCAGTGCCATTTTCAAGGTGCTTTTTAGTTACGATAATCGGTGCACCTTTTACTTTGTTTGTAGTATATACTGCCGCTGCTGTACAGTTTTTGTCTGCAACGATAAGAGCAAGGTCATTCTTCTTTTTTGCTGATGGAAGTGCGTTATCTGATTCAGCAGAATTTTTTTCAGTATTAGCAAGCGGTTTATGAGCAAGTCCGCACTGTATACCATTAGCCCTAAAACCTTTGGAAGCACATACTCCGCCATCAATAAATTTAACATCTCCGATTTTTTTAATATCCATAAAACCAACTTCTTTCTGTCAAAGATTTTTATTTAAACAAGTCCTGTAGTTTCATCAATTCCCATCATAATATTAAGGCACTGAACAGCAGCACCGCTTGCACCTTTACCCAGATTATCAAGTCTTGCACAAAGAAGTATCTGTTCATCATCACCGAATACAAAAATCTGAATTTTATTAAGTCCGCTGAGAGTATTTGAAGCCAGAAAGAATTTTTTCTGTTCTTCACATGACATAAACGGCATAACCTCAACAAGTTTTGCGTCAGCGTAGTGATTTTTATACATTTCATGAACCTGTTCTGATGTTACCGCATTTGCAAGAGTCCTTGTCTGAATTGGCACAGATACTACCATACCGCTGAAATAATCACATATTATTGGATTAAACATAGGTTTATATTTAAGTCCTGATATAACCTGCATTTCAGGAAGATGCTTATGTTCCTGTGATAATGCATACTGTCTTGGACTGTTGAATTCAAATGGCTTTTCAGCACTTTCATAAACTGCTATAGCTTTTTTTCCTGCACCACTGTAACCTGATGTTGCATATGCAAAAACAGGATAATCATCAGAAATAATATTATTCTTAACCAACGGATAAACTATTGAAGCAAATCCGCTTGCATAACAACCCGGAACAGCAACACGGTTTGATTTTCTGATTTTTTCCCTGTGTTCAGGTGAAAGCTCTGGGAAACCGTAAGCCCAGTCCGGATTTGTTCTGTGAGCAGTTGAAGCGTCAATAATTCTTACATGGTCATTATCTACAAAGGAAACAGCCTCTCTTGATGCATCATCCGGCAAACAGAGAAAAACAAAATCAGCACTGTTGATAAGTCTTGCACGTTCATCTGAATCCTTACGCTTATCTTCCGAAATACGTATAAGCTGAATATCATTTCTGTCCTTGAATCTCTCAAGGATTTTAAGACCTGTAGTGCCTTCCTGACCGTCAATATAAATTTTAACCATAAAAACACCCCAATATTAATTAAAAATTTAAAATTGACAACTGATAAGACAGAAAACTGTCAGTTCTGAATTATCAATTATCAATTTTTCTTGGTTTTTCTTTTATACTTTTCACGTTTTGGGTCGGTCCTGTCTGATTCATCATTTTTAATGGAATGCCATACGCTTATAACAAGAGTTACAGCAACAATTCCAATAAACCAAAGTATATGTCCTGTTGTGCCTACGGCAATCCAGATATTCATTATAACCTCGCCTATAACCCATATAACCCCCATTAAAATGGTCAGACCGAACGTGAACATCAAATCTTTCTTATTCATTGATTTTACTCAGACAATCTTTTGCTTCCTGAATCTGTTTTATCACCGCTTCAGGTGACGGTGCACCGTATGACTTTCTTTCCCTTACACAAGTATCAAGGCTTATTGCATGATAAACATCATCAGTAAACAAATCGGTCATTCTTTTGTATTCATCAAGCGGAAGCGTCTCAAGAGTAAGATTCTTTTCAATGCAGACAGCCACAAGAGTACCTGTAATTTTATACGCGTCCCTAAATGGCATACCCTTTTTAACAAGATAGTCAGCACAGTCAGTTGCGTTGATAAATCCCTTGGCGGCAGCATTACGCATATTTTCCTTTATAACACGCATAGTTGCAAGCATGGGGGTAAAAGTCCTAACACAAAGCTTGACATTATCAACAGCATCAAATATAGCCTCTTTATCTTCCTGCATATCCTTGTTATAAGCAAGAGGCAGTCCTTTCATCATAGTTAAAAGAGTAATCAAATCGCCGTTTACCCTTCCTGTCTTACCTCTTATAAGTTCAGTAACATCAGGATTTTTTTTCTGCGGCATAATTGAAGAACCTGTAGCAAAAGCATCATCAAGTTCTATGAATTTAAATTCCCATGAAGACCAAAGTATAATTTCTTCTGAAAACCTTGAAAGATGAGTCATAATAAGAGACAACGTACAATTAAGTTCAATACAGTAATCCCTGTCCGAAACTCCGTCAAGACTATTCTGCATAGGAGCAATAAATCCAAGCTGTTCGGAAGTATAGAATCTGTCTGTCTTATATGTAGTGCCTGCCAATGCACCACATCCGAGCGGACAATAATTCATGCGTTTTGAAACATCGTTAAGTCTATCCAAATCTCTTAAAAGCATCCAGACATAAGCCATAAGGTGATGAGCGAAAGTTACAGGCTGGGCTCTTTGAAGATGAGTGTATCCGGGCATAACAGTTTCAGTATGTTCCTTTGCGATATTTATAATAGTATTGATTAACTCATCTACAAGCCCTGAAATTTCCTTAATCTCATCACGGAGATAGAGCCTTAAATCAACAGCAACCTGGTCGTTTCTTGAACGTGAAGTATGAAGTCTTTTTCCGACATCGCCGAGACGTTTTGTAAGTTCAGCTTCAACAAACATATGAATATCTTCGGCATTCGGGTCAAGTTCAAGCCTGCCATTATCAATATCATCAAGGATTTTTTCAAGACCCGCCATAATTTCAAGACTGTCTTCTTTGGAAATTATACCACATTCACCGAGCATGGCAGCATGGGCAATACTGCCATGAATATCATGACGGTACATTCTTCCGTCAAAGGCAATTGAAGAATTGAAAGCATTGACTTTTTCATCAACCTGCTTTGAAAATCTTCCTGCCCACATCATATCAGCCATAATTTTTACTCCTGTCATTTAATTTTATGTAAGATAAATCAAATTTTATATTATTCATAATCTATTCTTTCAATTTTAAATACAACGGGTCTTGTTCCATCTGAACAACAGGCAATCATTGTATTTTCCTTTTTCATCCAGTCTTTCATAATTGAACCACCCTGTAATCCTGTATATATGTACCGTGAAATTGAGTCCCACGCTTCTGAACAATGTGGCATTTTTGGTCCGCCTGCAACAGTATCAGGGTCAACATCCGTTTTTACAAGGGTATTTAATCCACCATGCCAAAAATGATCATTACTTTCATCTCTCTCAAAAATAAATTCATCTCCTATATTATAACAAGGACAAGCTCCGGATTCAGGGTCTGCACAATATTGCTGTTGTAATTACAGTTACTTTAACCTTATGTTTCATAAAAAATACCTCTATAAACTTCAATTTATCTCCGATTTTAAAATACAACAGGCAGGAGTTACCCTGCCTGCGGGAAATTCAATTAATATCAGAAATTACTTGTTATTTCTTTTCTGGTCGAGCTTAGCCTTAACATGAATCGGAAGACCGAACAGATTGATAAAGCCCTCTGCATCTTTCTGGTTATAAACTTCATCTTCATCAAAAGTAGCAACTTCTTCGTCATAAAGAGTATATGGAGAAGTTACTCCTGCATTAATTATATTGCCCTTGTAAAGCTTGAGAGTAACATCACCTGTAACAGTTTTCTGAGTTTCAGTAACAAATGCACTCATAGCCTCACGGAGAGGAGTATACCACTGACCGTTGTAAACAATATCAGCAAACTTGATTCCAAGATATTGTTTAATACGTGCAGTTTCCTTATCAAGACAGATAGTTTCAAGAACTTCATGAGCATGATAGAGAATAGCACCGCCGGGAGTTTCATAAACACCTCTGGATTTCATACCAACGAGACGGTTTTCAACCAAATCAGCAAGACCGATGCCATTTTCACCGCCGAGTTTATTAAGTGCTGTAACCATTTCAACGCCTGTCAGCTCCTTGCCGTCAAGCATTGTAGGGATACCATTTTCAAAATGAATTGTGATATAGGTAGGCTTGTCAGGAGCATCAATCGGAGATACGCCCATTTCAAGGAAACCTTTCTTTTCATACTGTGGTTCATTAGCGGGATTCTCAAGGTCAAGACCTTCATGGGAAAGATGCCAGATATTTTTATCCTTAGAATAATTTGTCTCTCTGTTTATCTTAAGAGGAATGTTGTGAGCCTCAGCGTAGTCGATTTCCTGGTCACGAGACTTCAAATCCCATTCTCTCCACGGAGCAATGATGGCCATATCAGGAGCAAAAGCCTTGATAGCAAGCTCAAAACGAACCTGGTCATTGCCCTTACCTGTACAGCCGTGACAGATAGCGTCAGCACCTTCAGCAATAGCTATTTCAGCGATTTTCTTGGCAATAATCGGACGAGCGAAAGAAGTGCCAAGCATATATCTGTTTTCATAAATTGCACCTGCCTGAACAGTCGGATAAACATAATCCTGAATAAATTCTTCTTTAAGATCACAGACTATAAGCTTTGAAGCACCTGTTTTCTTAGCCTTTTCCTCAAGACCGTCAAGTTCCGTACCCTGTCCGACATCACCCGAAACAGCAATAACTTCACAGTTATTATAGTTCTCTTTCAGCCACGGAATAATAATAGAAGTATCAAGACCGCCTGAATAAGCAAGAACAACCTTTTTTATATTTTTCTTATCCATAATTTTTTCCTCCTGATAATAATTTTATCAATAATTATATTATACACAATATATTTATATTGTCAATAGTTTTAGAATAAATATTCATTTCAAGAAGAAATATTCATTTTTTTATGAATATTATTCAATTTTTTATATATAAATGTACCGATAACTGCTATAACAGTTCCGAGAGAATAACTCCATAAATCATTAACGGAAAAACTTGTACCGATAAGTATACGGAAAAACTGAATATTCCCCAGACCGATTAAGTCAACTATATGGATATATTGTAAAAATTCAACCAGAAATGCAAATGCAAGCACTCCGATATGTATTATATAATGATTATTGTTTCCACCTGAGATACTCTGCACAAAACAGTAAACAGCCCATACAACAATAACATCACCCCCATAAATTCTGAGCCAGTTTCCATGCTGAGTAAATGCAATAACAACTTCAACAGCAATTATCAGCAACAGTAAAATAATATACTGAAGTCTTTTTTTCATTCTGTTATCTCCGATAACAAATCCGGGAAAATCTCTATAGTACGTTTTAAAATACCGTTCATATAAGCAATGGCTATACCGTAGTTAGTAAACGGCACTTCCTGCATTTCAGCCGATTTACATCTATAAATCATTTCCTTTTCATTCAACATACAAGCCCCGCAGTGAATAACAAGACTGAATTTTGATAAATCTTCAGGGAAATCACGTCCTGAGCTTAATTCAATATCAAAACTTTTACCCGTAAATTTTTTAAGAAGTGCAGGCAGTTTCACGCTTCCGATATCTCCGCACTGCCTGTGGTGAGTGCAGCCTTCAGAAATCAGAATTTTATCACCGTTTTCAAGTGATTTTATTATCGCCGCACCTTTTACGGCAGTTTCAAGAAATCCCTTATATCTTGCCATAAGAATGGAAAAAGAAGTAAGCGGAATGTCTTCAGGCACTATTTTATTGACAGTTGCAAAAACCTGACTGTCGGTAATAACCATTTTAGGTGGAGATGCAAGTTTATTGAGTGTTTCAGTCAGTTCAAACTCAGTGGTAAAAACAGCCATTGCATTTGAATCAAGAATATCACGGAGAGTCTGAACCTGCGGAAGAATCATACGGCCTTTAGGAGCTGATGCATCAATAGGAGTTACAAGAACAATCAGGTCATTTTTATCAATCAAGTCTCCGACAATACGTCTTTCAACCTCATAATTCTTAAAAAAAGAAGCTATTTTCTCTTTGAGTTCAAAAATATTTGTTTTATTCTTTGCACTCACGGATATTTCATTTTCCGAATTTATATTCCTGTCCATCAAATCAGATTTATTATAAACTATGATATAAGGAATTTCATGTTCTTTGAAAAGGCTGATTAAATCATTTTCACATTGCGAAAACCCCTGTGTTATATTAACAACAAGTATAGCAATGTCAGTTTTTGCAAGAATCTGGCGTGTTTTGTTTATTCTCAATTTACCAAGTTCTCCTTCATCATCAAACCCCGGAGTATCAATAATTTCAACAGGACCAAGCGGAAGAAGTTCCATAGCTTTATAAACGGGGTCTGTAGTTGTACCCCTGACATCTGAAACAACAGCAAGTTCCTGACCTGTAACAGCATTCACAAGACTGGACTTCCCTGCATTTCTCCTTCCAAAAAAACCTATATGGATTCTTTCGCCTGACGGCGTATCATTTAAACTCATAAAAAATTACTCCTTTTCATCAAAAAATAATTGATAACCAACAGAAAAACACTGCTGATTATCAATTATAAATTATTTAAAATTCAAGACTTCTGAGAACTTTTTTAAGAGCTTCTGCACTTGCCTGAAGCTTTGCAACTTCCTCATCAGTAAGAACAGGAGCAATTTCCTTTTCAATGCCATGACCGCCGACAACAGCAGGTAAACTGAGACAAACATCATAAATGCCGTATCTGCCGTTAATCATAGTTGAAACTGTCCTGATATTATTTGCATCACGGAGAATATCATCACAAATTTTATTGACAGTAAGGGCAATTGCATAAAAAGTTGCACCTTTGCGTTTAATAACCTCTGCACCGGCTTTGCGGACTTCCTCAATAATTTCATCTTCATCAATTTCAATATGATTCTGTTCCTTGCAGTATTCTTCCATAGCAGTACCGGCAATATTTGTGATAGACCATGGAATCATGGAAGTATCACCATGTTCACCGAAAACATATGCATGAACACTGTTCGGACTGAGATTCAGATGGTCGGCAATACTTGAACGAAGACGTGAAGTATCAAGAGCAGTACCTGAACCCATAACCTGACTTGGCTTTAAATCAGTACACTGAAGAATAGCATAAGTAATAACATCGACCGGATTGCTTACAACCACATAGATAGCGTCTGGAGCAGCTTTAGCGACTTTCGGCATGACGTCCTTGATTATATTTACATTAGCCTGAGCTAAATCAAGTCTTGTTTGTCCCGGCTTACGTGCAAGACCGAGAGTAACAACAATAACATCAGAACCAACTGCATCATCGTAAGTACCATCAAAAATTTCAACATTATGACCGAATGAAACACCCTGACGAATGTCCATAGCCTCGCCCTTAGCCTTTTCTTTATTAATGTCAATAAGAACAATATCAGAACAGGTGCCTGCAACAGCAAAAGTATATGCACAAGTTGCACCTACATTGCCTGCACCGAGAATAGTAATCTTTTTTCCACCTTTATTATTAGCCATAAAAGAGCCTCCAATCAATTTTTAAATTAATATTATTATATCACAATACTATAAAAACAGCAAGAGAAACGATGTTAATTTTCTGTAAAATCGTAAAATCATACAAAATTACAACCAATATAACACTGCTTTTTTCCCTATTCACTTATGAATATCATTGGGTCAAAACATTATTTAATAATATATTCATATCATATATTTTTTAAAGTCAATCCTCCGGCATGGTTAATATCAATCAATTAAAATACAGGTTTTCTGAATTTTATAATTAACCATTTATTAAAAAGAATCATATAATAACCGGAGACTGTATAATTTTTCAGTCTGTTGGCAATAATATAAGCAAATAATTCTTGCATCTATATATAAAGGAGACAACTACTATGTCAGTGAAAAGAGGAGAAATTTATTATGCTGATTTAAGTCCTGTTGTAGGTTCAGAGCAGGGCGGAATAAGACCGGTACTTATAGTTCAGAATGATGTCGGCAACAGACACAGCCCTACTGTAATTGCAGCAGCTATAACAAGCCAACGGGCTAAAAATCACTTACCGACGCATATAGAAGTGCAGGCTGACAAATGCGGTCTTGCCAAAGACAGTATAGTTCTGCTGGAGCAGATTCGTACTATTGATAAAAAACGTCTTAAAGACAAGATGGGGGAGCTTGATTTAAATGCAATGGATAAAGTAAATACGGCTCTATCAATAAGTTTCGGACTTGAATTATAAATAAATCAACGGTCAGTTATTATGAAGCTGACCGTTAAAAATTTATATTATAACATTTTCTCAAATCAAAATACATCTTGTATTTATTTTGGAATAACAATAACTTTGGGTTCAAATAATGAAAGAATATCTATAACTTCATTTGCAACTTCTTTGTTATATTCAGTATCCACTTCTTCAAATGTATCCACATATAAAGCAATTTCAGAATGCCCGTTTATATATCTGGAATATTCATACTCTCTTCCCGTCATATTTTCAAAGTTTTTTTCCATATAATAAAAACAGTATTCCATCTTTTATTAATTAAACATTTGATGTACTTTCATTTCCTTTAATTTCGAAACCAAGCACGCCTCTATAAAAACGAATCATTGTTCCCATATCATTTACAAATAAACCGAATCCGTCTAACGTCATACATTATCTCCTGTAAATCTGATTTATCCGATTAAATATAACAATCATTATAATATATCACTTCTGTAAAGTCAATAAAATTATATTATCATTGACAAATTAAAGAAATCATGTTAAAATACTATCTATAAATTATTAATTAATCAAGGAGGATTATTTATGGAAAATATCAATCATCAGCAACAGCAATATCAACCTCCGCCGAACGTCCTTATAACACCGCCGTCTGAAAAAAGGCTTTTCAAGAATAAGATAAGCTTTATATCCAGCGGACTTCTTATATACAGTGCAATAATGTATGCAGTTGTATTCGGAATCATGTTCATATCAATATTCATACAGGGCATAATATCAGGAATAAAAAATGAAACTCCTGATATTGATGCAATAATGAACGAACTTATGGAAACAGATATGGGTATGGGAATAGCTGTAATTTTAGGCTGTCTGTTTCTGTTATTATTTAATATAAAACGTGTCAGACCGAAACAGATTTTTGAAAAAAGAAAACCCATGAGCATATCAAAATTCATTATGCTTGTCTGTGTTCTTATGTGTATACAGCTTCCAATCAGCCTTTTTGATGTATTATTTGAAACAATACTCAATCAGTTCGGATTTTCAGCACAGGCAGCAATAGAATCATCACAGGCGGGAAGCACAACAATTTCAATGATGCTCTATGCCGGATTTATCGGGCCTTTTGCTGAGGAATTCGTATACAGGGGATATACGATGAAAACTCTTGAAAGCACCGGAGCAGGCAAAGGATATGCACTTGTTATATCTTCAATACTTTTCGGAATTATGCACGCTAATCCTACTCAATCAGTGTATGCATTTTTTGCAGGAATGGTATTCGCATATGCAGCAATGGAATACGGAATTATATGGTCTATGATTCTGCACATTGCAAATAACTTCCTGTTCGGTGATGTAATGGTATTCATCTGCAATCATATTCCTGAATCAACTGCTGATATAATTAACTGGGTAATGCTTATCGGACTTTGTATTGCGGGAATAGTTGTTCTGATAGTCAAAAGAAAACAGACAGCCGAATATATACGCACAAACTTCAGAACCGATAAAAAATATTATAGCTGGACTTTTACAAACATACTTTTCTGGGTATTTGTAGGGATAAATATAATACTTGCAATCACAGCCATAAATCCTATTGAAACAGCATCATGAGCAAGCAAAGCCACAGACACAAAAAAACGATTTTCGCAATAGAAAAAGAACAATGTAAAATTCTCGCACAAAAGTGTAAAGAACTTAAAAAGTTAAAAAACATTGTATAAAAGAATTTATTGCTATAGTAATATTATGTATTCTTATTTTTGCTGTAATTATATTATCAATTGTTTCTGATACCCCTTTTAGCAATAATTTTTATTTTCATATTCGATAAAAGCAGTATCAGAGTTTTTGTTCTCAGTAACTATCTTAACATTTTTCCATTTGCAGAAAGTCTTAAAAAACATAATCTTGACAGAGTATTACCAATAGAACTTGCAAACACTTTAAGTTACTATGCACTTATTCTGATTATATTTGAACATAAATTAAGTTTTATATGGACGATTATATGGCTTGTCTGCATTATAACAGACTGGTATTATATCCTGACGGACGGCAGTGAAAAATACTCTCTGGAAATCTGACTGGCAGAGTTCTGATAAGCTTATTGACATACAAACTATGATATAATAAGCTTAAAAACAGCGATAAAGTTACAATAGAAATATACAACGGCTCGCTTGACATTGAACATTATTACTATAAAGAAAAAGCATCTGTAAGTTAACAGGTGCTTTTCTATTATTTATTTATTCATATTTTCCGTATATTCTGTAAGAAAGTCTGTCCACAGTCTTATTATTCTGTTACCCTCGGATGATTTTTTATATATTATAAAATCATATACATCAATATTTGCATAAGAACAATCCCTTATGACAAGATTATCCGGAGAAACAATATTACCGAGTGTTGAAGGTGCAGCCCACATAAAAGCATTATCAATTATATCAATAAGAGTGACTTTATTTCCGCTGTCATGAACGCATATTCTGTTTCTGTTTGAATTAAAGTCATTGTCATAATCGGGATTTATAAAAGTTCTGCCGAAAAGATTTATTTCATCATCACCATGAACAATTTCAATATAGTTTTTTAATTCCCCAAATGGAACATCATCATATTTTGCAAGAGGACTATCCGATTTCATAAGAAGCTTCATTCTGAAATCAACAAGCTTTTTATAAATCAGCTTTCGATTTCTAAGCTGTTCTGTATAAATGTCAAGCTGATTTTCGGCAATGCGTATAATACCGACATCAGCCTTTCCGCTGCAAACACAGTCAATAACACCATTTGTCTTAACCTCCAGCATCGATATACATAGCTTGTTTTCAGATGAAATACTGTTAACCCATTCTCCTACAGCCGTTGCGACATAAGATGAACGTGCAGAAGCTATTTTAAGTGTAATACTGTTATCTGTACGGTTAGTATAATCTGATTCAAGATTATGCATACTTTCAACAATATCCTTTGCACGCATAAGAAAACTTTCACCCTCCGGAGTAAGTACCATACCATTGGG
>ERZ777011.1892-NODE-1892-length-19157-cov-3.126793_pt1 | contig 19157 bp, 16 predicted proteins | sample MGYA00374964_ERZ777011 | MGnify/ENA primary metagenome ERZ777011 (study PRJEB29310, sample SAMD00008975) | mouse gut metagenome | study: EMG produced TPA metagenomics assembly of the Metagenome analysis of fecal microbiota from mouse which was promoted...
GATCTGCCCTGGCCTGCGCATAAAAGGCCAGCGACTGATAAAATTGTACTCTCCTGTCAGCTTTCCCTGCCAGGATCTCCCGGACTTCCATTCTCCCGTCCCGATCCGCAAGAACAGAAATAAGCGCCCTCACTTTATCCAGAGCCGTCAGCTTTGGTCTTGTAAGACATACTACCTTAATATCCTTCGGCAGTTCTTCCGATATGCCTTCTTTTATCTGGTCACGATTCGCATGAGAGACGATCGTGATGTCAAAGTACTGCCGCAGCCTTTCTAATTCAGGCAGAATAAAAGTTCTTTCTCCCTTGCCGTAGGGAAAACTCTCCGTCGCCAAAATAAGCTTAGTCATCTGCTTCTTGCCTTTCCGATCGCAATGGTGATCCGGCGAACCAATAAAGATAAGCCAAATGAAAGCAGCACTGTTCCAGACACAGCCAGACATCCGGCCACATCCAATCCGGCAGTCAGACACAGCACCAGAAGAATCACAGTCATGAATATCACTGTGCATAGCAGTATATTTTTGTAGGAAATATTTTTTGCAATCTCTTGCTGTTTTTTCCTCGTATTATTATAAAACTGCCACTGACGCTCTATATACTCCTTATAGTACGGACTGTCTGCGGCATACTTCCACCATATACTGTAACCCGGAACAAGAAATACCGGATTCCATGGTTTGCTATAGTCTCCATAAGAAGAAAAGTGTATGATTTTCGCCGTTTTCTCGCACTCTGCCACATAATCATATCCCAGTTCTTCCATATATCTTTCATTCTCATCTATACATGCCGTCCGTGCCGGAATATATCTGATCCTGCCCGCGAACAGCAAACCGAAAGTCAGTTCCATCATGGAATTGCCTGCCTGTTTCCTGATGGCCGCATCCGTATTCAGAATGTCCTCCAGCGTAAAATCTTTCCGAATCTTTTCCACATTATACATCGATAATACAAATGTCAGACACTCTCCGCCTATCTTATCCATAAAATCACGATGGTTCTTAGGTTTATGTTCCGGTCCCGGACAGATGGAATATGCACCCTCGAAGTCAGTTGCATAGATTTCCGAAAGATCACCCACGATAACCGTGTCCGATTCAATCACAATGATTCTATCCACTTCCTCTGGTAACAGTTCATGAAACATCCAGTAGCTGGACATAGCCCCCACAGCCCAATGGTCGTTCGGGCCGAACTTAATATGCCTGCCCGCCGCTTCTTCATCAAATCGCAGAATGATAATATGATGTCCGTAATGCCGTGCCAGTTCATTTTCATGTGATAAGTCAGACTCTTCCAGATCTTCTGACACAATATACAAGTATATCTCAGAGTTCTGATTCCGCTCAAACAGTGATTTGATCGCGACATATGCATATTTGTAATTTTTCCTGCCCGTCGTCAGATAAACATTCATACGTGCCCGCATATTATTATCCGTACCTGTTATTCCCTTTCTGAAATCCCGACAGGGCTCTGCCGGACCATCGTCAGACAGTTCCTAGAACAATGCCCTGATCTTCTCCTCCAAATAATCGACTTTCTTCTGTATCCGATAGTTTTCTTCCGCATATGCGTTCGCCTGCATACCGTTCTGTCTGCGTATATCCGGATTCTCATACGCCTGTTTCATCAACCGGGTCAGATCTGTCTCCGTTTCAAACAACTGCGCGCCGGGTATCTGCGAGACATGTCCCACATCCGTGGATAAGATCATCAGCCCGCCTGCCGCGGCTTCGCATATAGAAATCGACATTGCCTCCCAGCTGCTTGCAGACACATACACATCTGCCTGCCCGTATATCTCCAGCACCTTACTTCTGGGTATACTAACCCATATATCTATTTTGCCTTTAAAATCAGCGGTCGCTTCAACCTCCGTCCTCATCTTCAAAAGTTCATGATAATATTCGTTTTCCTCCGAACCGATCAATACCAGTCTGGAATTCGGAAGACCGGCCGCTGCATATGCGCTTATAAGCTTTGCCTGGTTCTTGCGCTTCTCATAATTCGAGACATTGATGAACACGACTTCTTTACCGCCGTCAACATCATAGGCTCTTCTTTCAAAGAAGCTGTCTTCCACCGCATTTTCCAGGATCATACCATTTTTAAGTCCCGCCTGCCGCATATAGCTGCATAGCTTTTCACCCTGAAACAAATATCCCACCAGATCAAAACGCGCCATGTCCGCGGGAAGCTTCTCTTTATATCTTTTCCAGTACCGCTCATTGTTCACTCTGACCAGATCCGCTATAATCTGTTTCCTGAAACGAATCTTCTTCACTTGTTCCCACACATGATATTCCTTTAGGCAAGAGGCTCCGTGCGTCAGCAGGACTTTCCTGCCGGGCAGCCGGTTTAATTCCCGTTTAAACCAGTCGTATCCCCAGCTCTGGACGCTCACGACGATCAGCACATCCGGCTGATAATCTATAATATATTTTTTCGCCAGCGCCTTCTCGCCCTGCAGACAGCTCAGATAACGATTGCGTTTAGCCCGGACACGGTCTATACGCACATTTTCGTGCTCTTCGCCTCTGTTAAAACTTGACAGACTCGCCACTACGCGGACTTCATGCTTCTTAGCCAGTCCCTCCGCCAGATACTGCGTCACCTGCGACACACCATCCTGCGACGGCCAATATGAAATTGCAAGAAACATGATCTTCATATCTGCCCTTCCATTCTCCTCATTTTGTGCTCTGCTTAGAAATGTATTGCATTTCATCTCTGCCGTCTGGCATGCTCACTCTCACTGAAGCTGTTATTGTTATGGAACAGTCCGTTATTAATCAGGCAGTAATCCTCCCAGTCCTGATCAAACCAGGCTCTTCGCATCACCCTTGCTATAAAGGTAATATTGGAATATCCGCAGACGATTCCCGCGCAGTGTGTCAATGTATACTGATCCCGCAATACTTCAAGACCGAGTCTGTAGTGATGGTTTTCCCGGTCCGACTTGCTGAACGCTATGGATTCACCGCTGCCGTCATCCCTGTAGGTATCCTCATATACCTTGACCGATTCGCCGAACTCCCGCCGGAACCTCTCCACGACAGCATTTTCATCCGTCGCCAGAAAAATCTGCTCATACCCGTTTCCCCGAATCAGTTCCCCGACCTTTTGTATTTCCTGTTCGACCTGCACCGGCACGGGATGGTTGTTATATCCCTTATTGAAATCCGTTCCTCTGTAATGCACCGCCAGCGTTTTCTTATCACCCAGCAGATGCTCATACTCCTGTTCCAGATATCTCTTCGTCTCATCGTTATAGCGGATATATTTCCGGAGCATGTCCGCCATCGCATCAATATACGCCTGTGACACGTCATAGCTGACCGCACCGTACAATGCCTTCACCTGCTCGCAATGCCACGGCGCCTGGCAGACTACATGCGCCGCGTGCCTGACGGACGTAATCTCCGATACCGGTTGGAAATAATGCAGAAACGCATTTCGTTCCCCCTTGATTCCATCCGGTTCATAATATACGTATCTCTCTCCCCAGCAGACATGCGGAATAAAACCTCTTTCATCCGCAAAATACAGTTTGATCAGCGTCATGCCCAGTTCCGCAAAAAAACCGATTCCGTTACCCGTCTCCTGTATGCTGTAGACCGTACACCCTTTGTACTCGTCTCCGCAATGGCGCAGCTCCAGAAAATCAGGGCTTTGATACCCTTCCAGCACCATTTTCCTGAAGTCAGCTTTGCCGGCGTGTATCCTGCATCGGTTCCAAAATACCAGTTTTTCAGATTTTCTCAAGAAATCCATTACACCCATGCGCTACTCTTTCCTTCCGATAGGAAACCGTTCTGTCACGGTCTCTGCTGAAGCACTCTATATTCCGATCCCATAGATCTCGGCTGTTGTCTTCTCCCACTCGCCTCTCTCCCGCAGCAGATGCTCAATAATATCCCGCACGGCTCCGTATCCGCCTTTTACACAAGATACATAATCCGCCCGTTCCCTGACCTCTGTACAGGCATCTGCTGGGCATCCAACAAAACCACACAATTTCATGGGCTGCAAATCATTCAGATCGTCTCCGAGATATCCAATCTCTTCTCCGGTAATCTGATGTTCTTTCATAAACTGCGCAAGATATGCTATTTTATCCTTGCAGTTCTGTACCAGGTAATCTACCTTCATCTCCGTCATTCTGCGGGTAGTCGCCGCACACTCCCTGCCGGTCAGTACCATGATCTGTATTCCGGCTCTGCGCGCGGCAAAGAATCCGGCCGCATCTTTTGTGCAGAATTTCTTTAATTCATTGCCGTGTTCATCATAATAGATTCCCGCATCCGTCATGGTTCCGTCCACATCTATGATGAGATACCTGATCTGTTTCCAGTTACTCATATACCGTTCTCCTCACCCTGATCCTCATCTGCCCCGGCGCACCATTCGCGCTCTGCAGTATGCTCTTCCTGCATTTCTCTCTGCTGTGCCGGCTTCATGCAGCGGGCATCTCTGTCATGACCGGTACAGAGAATCCGTCAGATATTGAATCTCCAGCATTTTCTCCATCTGCGACATATAAGTCCGGATTTTGCTGTTTTCCTCTTCGCCCTTAGTATGCTGACTTGCCAGGTAACCTGCAATATAATTCTCTTCCTGACCGGACTTATAACCGTCAAATCCCGCCAGAGCAGCCTGTGAAACCTCCAGTTTCTTTAATAACCGCAACAGCATGATCACACTGTTATCCACCGGCTCCGTCTCCGTAAAACAGATATCCACATAATTGACGTACTGTACACAGCTCTCCGCACGCATACCGGCCGGCATATGATTCATCTTTTCTTCATATAAATCCACCAGGTTAGAAGTGATCAGTAACCCGGACTGTCTCTTTGTGCCGAGGATCGACTCCAGCCGCACGGCGTTACAACAGAACACATAATCGGCGCAATAATGCTCCGATACAAAATTCGCAGCAAAGACAACCGGATTTTCCTTATCAATATATGCCTTGATTTTATCCCGTTCCTGTGCGATACTCGGCCCCGGCGCCAGAATCAGACATTTTCTGCCTGCAAGATGTGCCGCCAGATCCTGTAAAACAGCCGTATCGTCTACCGCATTATTCTGGAAGCTCTGATACAGCTTCTCTATATATGCTTCGTCATAGGCCGTCTTCTTGTGTTCTTCTATGCTTCCGAGAATCTGATTGATCTGCTTCGCCCGAAGTCTCCCTTTATCCAGCAGGAACTCCGCATAATTCCGGTGGAGATTATACTTGGCAGATATGGCATAGGCCGTATTATATCCCCACGGCTCGATCTGCTTCAGACGCGCAATGTGATCATCTATCCCGTCCAGCACCGGATTGACATCATAATGACCGGATCTGCGTTTATTCATATAATCCATAATAAGTTCCATACACAGGTTACCCGGAGAGCGTCCCATCCCCAGCATGGAAGCATCGATCACACAGTTCCGGCCGCTCGCCTTCATATTCATAAAATCCTGCGCAAGGGAATAGGACATCGCCAGATTCTCATGCAGATGAAGCCCAATCACAATATCCTTGCTCAGATTATGCTCAATCAATGAGTAGATGCGCAGCAGATCGTCCTTCATCATGGAGCCGAATGTATCTACGATCGAGAAAGCATAAGGCCTGATTTCATTCACTTTCTGCAAAAGTCTCAGAATCATTTCATCCGAGTAACCCATAATGTTAATCGGATTGGCAAATACCTTATACCCTTTATCTTTTACCCGGCGAATATAGTCCAGTCCTTCATCAATGTCATAGTCATGAAAAGTCACGCGGATCGCTTCGATCGTCTTCCCGTCGTAGGGCTCGAGCTTATCAACGCTGTATTTATTATGGAGAGACATCGCCGTAAACTTCGTATTGCCCCTGTTCTCAGGTAAAATGCGTGCAATTTCAGCACAGTTATTATAAAGCGCGCGATTCGGATCGTAGGTGCAATCCCGCAAAAACCCCGCTTCAATATAATCCACGCCTGATTCAATAAGCTTAGACATGATTTCCCGGATCGTATATTCTCCGAAATCCCAGTCATTGATATACCCCCCGTCCCGGAGAGTACAATCCAGTAATTTAATATCTGACATATGCTTCGCCTTCTGCTCTTCTGTCACCGGCACCGGTATTGCCGCCGGCTGATTAACACCTATACGGTCGGATTCGGATCTTTCATGGCGTATAATGCCTTCGCCATCTCATAGTCATACAGATCGTCAATATCTGCCGCTTCTCTCTTATTAATGACCAGCTGATAATACTTGGGACCGTAATTATAATGCCACTCTCTCACTTTTGCGGTGGGCGCCAGATCAATACCGTTTGTAAAATGATACATCATAGGCAGCTGCTCGGAATTCTTATGCTCCAGGCCCATCTTAAAGTTAAGCGGTCCGTTATCGTCCATCAGATATGTCTGATATGGCGACACCGTAATCAGGGAGTCATATCCCTCTTTCAGTTTCTCAAAGTATGTCTTAATAGCTTTCTCATACAGATAGGGTTCCACACAGGGTGATGTGGCACAGGCATATAAAAGATGGTCTCCTTCAATCGTGTCACACAGATACTCCAGAAACATACCGAACGGAACCGACTCGTCAGCATACTGTACCGGTCTTTTAATCGCTTTCACACCGCACTTCTCACCGATCGCCAGCATCTCATCCGAATCAGAGGAAACTATGATCTCATGCAGTCCCTTCACCTGTTTCAGCTGCTCGATCTTATGCTGTAGCAGATTGGACTCTCCAAACGGGAGAATATTCTTGTTAGGCAGTCTGGAACTGTTTCCTTTCACCGGTACAACCGCTGTAATTGTGTCACTCATTTGCATTTCCTCCATTTCTAAACGATAATAATCGTTTCCTTCTACTGTTATACACCTTTCTATGCATTACCCTGCCTCATCAGTTCTCTCTGAATCTTCCCTATGATCGCCGCAATTTCTTCGTCACTGGTCTTCTCAAACTCGTGTGCGATCTGTTCCAGCTTCCTCCTGGCAGCGCGTTTATTCTCCAGCCATTTCCATTTTGGTCTGTCGCTCTCCAGCATAGTCAGATATACATTATATAACGGCGTGATCTTCGTCAATGCCCTCGTCAGCTTCTCCGCCGCTCCCATCTTATGATAATATACCTTTAACTGCTCTTTCGTCAAATTATAATAGGGATCCCGCAGCACATCCTCCGCCATATCCGCAAATTTCACATAACTCGGCTTATCCCAGTCGATCGTATACACTTCATCGATCAGCCTCTCGCTGACCGGGAAGGGTCTGTTGTCGTCATGCGTCGTTTTCTCGAAATCCTCGTAGTCGGCTATCTTGTCCGCCTCTTTTAGAAAAGCCAGTTCATAGTCCGCCGGTACCGGCACCGGAAAGAGCAGATAACACATTTTTCTGCCGAAAAAGGCTTCTACAAAGGTGGAACTGTTTCCCGTATATACCTTGTCACTTATCAGAATCCACTGTTTGACAGACTGTCCGCCGATCACCTTAAAGTTCGGGTATTGCTTCGTCATTTCATCCGCCTGTCTGCTCTCCTCGCCGGGATGCGGTCTGTAGACAAATACGATATCCTGTCTCGTCTCACAGATCTTGCCCATCCAGTCCAGAATAATCTTCTTGGAGGGCAGCATACAGTCCTGATAATAAGACCGCCAGCCTTCCCCGAAGCGCCTGCACATTTCCACCAGATATTCTTCCGTATGATAATCGGAGAAATAGGGGGAAATAAACAGGAATATCTTCCGGTCTGCCGGAATCCCGTACTCTTTCACCACATCTTCCTTGGAGCGGTAGTACCCTTTCAGTTCATCGCGCAGAAAATCCATCCCCACATGACCGATCAGCTTTACCTTCTTAGGGTCCATCCCCGCTACTTCCAGCATCCGCTTCTTATTCATCTCCCCCCAGGAGACTCTGACCACATCTTTCGCTACGCCGGAATAATTCTTATACGCCTTCTCATCCTTCTCGTCCATGGGGAACACGATATTTTCCCACTGCATGTCAATCAGCTTATCAAATTTGACGAAATTTTTGGTATGCCATTCTATGGAACTGTTCTGATAGCATGCCATCGTCACCACTACCTTAGTATGGTAAATCGGGCGCATCGCCTTAAGCGCCTGTGCATCCTCAATGTGGATGATCCTGACTTTATATCCCCTGCGGTCTAACTCATATTTCAGCAGGCACAGATTCTCCAGTTCCCGGACTTTGTGCTCATAGATAAACAGAAAATCCAATTCTTCTACTGTATATTTTACCATCGGTCTCACGATCCCTTTCTATACAAAGAAATACTGCCTCGCCGCGGCCAGCACGGTAAGCGCCATGCTCTTCTCCGCAACGTTTCCCTGCCGGAACATAACGGATATATCATTTCGAAGCGCCTCATCAAATATCCCGCAGTCTATATTGTCCGCATAGTACGCTTCGTAACAGCGCTGCAGCTCTGCGTCTTCTGCATACCATGCATCCATCGGATTCATGGAATCCTCATTCTCCCTCCCCAGCAGTTTACACAGCACCTGCTTCGCCAGTCTCCCGGTTGTCCTGATCTTACGCTGGAGAATATGGGATTCCTTTGGCTGAACGCCGCCCCACTTCTCCCATCCGTAATCTGCCGCCGCAGGATATTTTTCCCTGATCCACATCAGATACAGGTGATGTCCGCTGCGGTATTCGAAAGGAATGGAGAATACAGTATCCAGAAAGTCTACATCCATAAAAGGGGAAGCCGTCTCCACATAATGCTGTCTGATCATGTAAGAACTCTGTGCTCCCATGATTCCTCTTGTGTAGATTGCAAATACTTCCTGACACGGATAATCCTGCAATATTTTTTCATCAAAATCATAAGATAATCTTTCAGAATACCTATGCCGTCCCATCTGCGGTCTGCCATAGCTGAATGACCGGTCATGATAAAAAGTGGACAATACCGCATCGCCTATCATCCCGGTATGCTCGATCCCGAATTTACGCGTGTGGAGCATGCCAAGGAATCTGCCGCCTCCGGTGATTCCTGAATAAAGCGCCGCACCGTTATTCTGCCTGACATTTCTGTCTATATCATACAGCCATCTTGCGTCGTCCAGCGGCTTAAACAGATATTCATGCCCCAGGTCACACGCGATCTGCCGTGAGATCCGGTCATCCAGATATCCCGCCTTACTGTATGCCATATTCAGCTGGTCGATGTAGCCCATGTCATGCGCAACCCATGATACCATACGGCTGTCCAGTCCACCGCTTAAATCCACCAGATGCTGATAACCGTATTCCCGGTCCTTCTCAAACTCACGTCTGACCGCTTCCCTGAATGCCAGATCGACCTTCTCGACCGCCTCCTGTTCAGACATGCGCACTTCCTGATTACAGAGCATGTAATATCTGACTACCTCCGCGCGGCCGTTCTCCATCACCGCATAGCACCCCGGAAGCAGCCGGTGTATTTCTTCCACATAAGTACTGTCATCCAGCATATATCCGTAGGACAGCATATACTGAGCCGCCTTGCGGTTATAATGATATACCATGTTGTTGGCGCGCATAACCTGTACCATATAGTACACGCAGTCCGACACGATCCAGCTTTCTTCATCAACATAGTAATACAGCGCTTTATTGGAAACCTGATCTGTATAAATCAGCGCGCTGTTACGCCCTGCATCATAAGTATAACCGCAGAACGCACCTCTGAGTTTGTATAGATGCGCCTTTGCATCCCGACGCAGAGAAGAAGCAAAAGCATGCTGCCAGTCACGTTCTGCAGTTATATCGATAAAATCTTTTTTATTATATACATAGCCGTCCATAAAGCAGACGCAGTCTTCTTCGGGCAGCCAGACCCGGTCTTTCGGGAACTTGTCAAGCAGGTCACTGTACTGCACACATGCTCCGGAATACTGTACTTCGCCGAGACATTCAATATTAACATTCTTCGCGGCAAGCCAGCCGTGTAATTCTATCTTCTCATCCATGCCTCTGTCATCCATTTACTGCTCTTCTGATGCTGTCGCACACCGACTTGATCTCCGTATCCTGTATATACGGATGGAACGGCAGAGAAAGACATCTTTCGCAAATATATTCCGTATTTTCACAAGGTACTGCCTGAATCAGATTCCCGGCAAACGCTGTCTGTCTGTGCATCGGCTTCTTATAATAAACCGCGCTCGGAATCCCGTCCTCTTTCAGACATTCGATCACCCGTTCCCGCTCTTCTTTATCCTTCAGACAAATCGTATACTGTGCCCAGGCCAGCCGCATACTCCCTGACTGCGCAGGTATTTTAACAATGTCACGCAGATACCCGCTATAGCTTGCAGCCACCCTCCCGCACGCATCCAGTTCTTCCTCCAGAAAACTCAGCTTCTGCAGCAGCACTGCCGCCTGTATCGTATCCAGCCGGGAGTTCATCCCGATACGGATATTATCATATTTATCGCTGCCCTTACCGTGTACGCGCAAAGATGTGAGCCGCGCCGCCCATTCGTCATGATCCGTAAAAACCGCGCCGCCGTCACCGTAGCACCCTAAAGGTTTGGACGGAAAGAAAGATGTGGTGCCGATATCACCGAAGCTGCACGCCTTCCTGCCGTCTGCCATGCCGCCAAAGCTCTGCGCCGCGTCCTCCAGAATCAGAAGCCCGTACTGATCCGCGATCTGTCGTATCGCAGCGTAATCCGCCGGCCGCCCGAACAGATCCACCGCCACGATCACCCTCGGCCGCAGATCCGTATGCCGGAGCACATACTCGATCGCACTGCGCAGACTGTCCACGCTGATATTGTAAGTGTCCCGGTCAATATCTACAAAAACAGGGACCGCCCCTGTAAGCGGCGCCACTTCTCCGCTGGAGAAAAAAGTGAAATCCGGCACAAATACTGCATCTCCCTTACCGATCTCCCACGCCATAAGCGCCAGCTGCAGCGCATCCGTCCCGTTTGCACAGGTAACACAGTGCTTCATGCCTGTATACCGCGCCAGTTCCTGCTCCAGCTGCACCACCTGCGGGCCGATAATAAAATGTGTCGAATTGATCACTGCCTGTATTGCACCGTCTATTTCCGCTCTGTGAAGTTGATACTGTCTCTTAAGATCACGAAATTCCATGCCAATCTCCCATGCATATCACAAGCCTGCCTGCGATACTTCTTAAATAGATAAATCCAGTCCCCATGTCAGAGCAGTTTACTGCGATCAAGGCATATCCCCGGCTCTGACTCACGCACCGCTACGCTTCAAATCTCCCTTTAAACCGCGTGGTGTCACAATCTTTTAGCGGGAATCTGACCATCTCCCCCGTCGCCGCAGACTGGTAGATCGCCAGTACCAGTTCCAGCGCACGTCTGCCCGCGCGCGCATCCACATACGGCTGTGTATCCGTCTCAATGGCATGAATCACATTCTCATAGAGGGGCGTATGCCCGTAGCCGTACACGTTCGGAGGATTCTCATGAAACTGGCTCTTGATTTCCGCCGGATTATCCAGCATATCGGAGAAACTCCATTCTTCAATGACATTCACCGATGCGCCGCCTGCTTTCACCGTTCCCTTTTCCCCAAACAGGTATAATGTTTCTTCCAGATTCTTCGGGTAGATATTCGTCGTACCCTCTACGACCCCGTAAGCCCCGTTCGTAAATTTAATCAGCGCTATGCCGAGATCTTCCGCTTCAATGTAATCATGATGCAGGCGGTCCGTCATACCCACAACGCAGTCGATCTCATCCCCCATCATCCAGCGCAGCAGATCAATATTATGAATACACTGATTCATCAGTGCCCCGCCGTCCTGTTCCCATGTCCCGCGCCACTTTGCCCGCGAATAATATTCATAGTCTCTGGCCCATCTGATGTGAGCCGTCCCGTGAAACATCCTGCCGAAACGCTCCATCTCCACTGCTTCGCGTATCTTCTGGATAGACTTATTAAAACGATTCTGATGACACGCGCATACTTTGAGATTTTCTCTTTCAGCCGTTTCTATAATCTTATCCGCGTCAGACAATGACAGTGCAATCGGCTTCTCGATAATCAGATTTGCATGTCCAAGTGTCATACAGTCAATCGCGATCTGCGCATGTTTCCCGCTCTCCGTTGCGATTGCAACCAGTTCCGGCTTCTCCTGCGCAAGCATTTCTTTATAATCCCGATAACAGTGCACACAAGCCGGCAGTCTGAACTTCAATATCTTATCTTTCATATTATGCTCATCCGGATCACAAATCGCCACGATCTCCAGATGGTTTTTCTGTGCCGCTACGATATGGTTGGGAGATATCCTTCCACAGCCAATCAATGCATATTTCATAATCAGATCAATCCTCTCTCTCTCAGTTTCCGCACCATTTTAACCGCCGCGTGACCGTCTCCGTAGAATCTGGGCCTGTCCGCCGCGTCAACACGCCTTGCCTGACCGGCAAACCGAAGCGCTTCTTCCACACTCTCTTCGTTTTCCGGATTAAACTTGTGCAGCCACCCTTCTTTTATCAGATCTTCCCACACATCCATTTCCAGCATAAACAGGCATTTTGCTCCTGCAAAAGAAGATTCTTTGGAGAGCCCTCCTGAATCTGTCAGAATCAGCCTTGCTCTGTTCATGAGCCGTACCATCTCCGTATACCCCACCGGTTCTGTTATCTCCAGATTGGTAATGTGCTCCGCTCTCTCTAACAGTCCATATTCCGCGAGACACTTTCTGGTACGCGGGTGAAGCGGGCAGATAACTTTACTGCCTAAACGTTCCAGCAGATTCAGTATGCTTTCCATTCTTTCCCTGCTGCAGGTATTTTCCTGCCTGTGCCATGTCATGACAATAACCTCTTCCTGCGAATCGGACGACGGCATCCTGTCAGTGATAGACAGATACGTGTCATACATGATATCTCCCGTCAGATACGCTGCCTCTCCCAGACCTTCCTGTTCTAAGTTCTGCAGCGATCCGGCGTCCGGGCAGAACAGGATATCTGCTAAATGGTCTGTAACGATCCTGTTGCATTCCTCCGGATTTTCTTTATTGTGAACTCTTGGTCCCGCCTCAACGTGCGCGATGGGGATACATAATTTCGCGGCCGCCAGTGTGCCGGCCAGCGTCGTATTCGTATCGCCGTAGAGAACGACCAGATCCGGTTTACGAATCATCAGTTCCTCTTCCAGACCAACCATAATCTTCGCTGTCATCTGCGCGTGACTTCCACCGCCCGCCGCCAGATTCACTTCCGGCGCAGGTATGCCCAGCTCGTCAAAAAAAACATCTGACATGTTCTCATCATAATGCTGCCCGCTATGGATAATGCTCTGTTCATATCCTTCTTTATCCAATTCATGATACAACGGCGCCAGCTTGATAAACTGAGGTCTGTTCCCTACAATATGTGTGATCATGCTAATCTCCGTTCTGAGACGTTTACACCGCCTCGCTTTGTCTTCTCTCAAGACTCTGTATACGTAATGACCGGCTGTAAACTATTCCCAAGTCTTTTTCATAATAGCATACTCCCTTTTTCAATGCAAATGCATCATATCCTTCAGATTCCGTATAAAATCCGCATGTTCTATCGCGAAATTACCGGTCACGGTCTGTCCGTCCGCAACCTCCTTCGTCACCACGCTCCCGAGGCTCACACGCGCATGGTCTCCGATCCGGATGCGGTTTGACACCGTAGCATTCACACCGACCCATGCGTCGGTGCCGATACGGACGTTGCCTGCTATCACAGCGCCCTCGGCGATCAGCGTCCTCTCCCCGATCACGCTGCCATGGCCGATCTGCACCAGAGCATCTATCTTCACATCGTCTCCGATATAAGTAGTGTCCGTAGGCAGGATTCCTTTCGTAATATGCGTCAGCGGGAAGATCTCCACACGGTCTCCGATCACCACCTGACCCAGATCTTCCATACCTAATATACCGTTGTTCTTTGTTCTGGCAAAGGTAAACGCTTTGCCGCCGATCACGGCCCCGCTGTGTATCACGCAGTCATTTCCGATCTTCACATGGTCGTATATTGTAACGTTGTCCTCTATGACAACTCTGTCACCGATTTCTACATTATTCTTCGCAATACTTGCTCTCTCACTGATCACACAGCCCTCGCCCGTTTTATTCTCTTTAACCGGAAGGCAGTACGCCGCATTGCCGCTCAGCCTGTTATGAATGATCTGAAAGCTTTCCTTCGGTGAGTCGCACAGAAACACGCCCGCTATGCTTTGCGGCAGCCTGTCCGCAAGTTCCGCACTGCACAGCACACAGCTCACATAAGGACTCATTTTATCTGCAAATCTGGGATTTCCCATAAATGTCAGAAAAGGAACCTGCAGTTCTCCTGTGCAGTATTCCAGCGTCTGAAATTCTCCGTCCTTAACCAGTGTGCCTTCTATGCCCCTCGTAGCATCTGATAAATACATCGTACCTATCTGTCCTCCTTCTTCGTGTCTGACTGAATCGCTCTCTCTTCCAGTTCCCGCACCTTTTTATCCAGAATACTCATCTCCTGCGTCAATGTCCTGATCTTGCGGTTCTGTCTCGATGCAATAGAAGTCAGGGATAAGAGAATCATGATGATAAAACCGATCGCAAAGATAAACAGACCGTTCATATTATCCTGAATACCGAAGATATGAATAATAAATACAAGCAGTTCCGGCACAATCACCAGAACCCCCATAACCAGACCTGCCACGATCCACAGCAGTGTATATTTCAGATTAAGCGCCTTTTGCTTTAAAAAATAAAGAATAATGATGAAATAGCAGACTACGGCTGCAATCAACGTAACTCTAAGCGTAGCGGGTATCATGTACTGTTCCTCCTGTCCCTTCCTATATATCCTCTCTCTTTGCTCTGCGTATTCCGTAACTCATACGGCAGATCAGGATTGCCAGCGTCACTTTAATCATATAATAGATCGATTTCTTAAATGTAATCGAGCTTGTCCCGCCTTCTCTTGCGCGCATCTGCACCGGCACTTCCTTCACTCTGCCAAGGTGCATGATAGCCGACACGATCGCCTCGGGCTCCGGATAATCCATCGGATAGTCCTTACTGTAGATCTCGATAAACATTCTATTCACCGCACGATACCCGCTGGTCACGTCCATAATCCGTCTGCCTGTCGTCAGCATAATCAGAAAACTCAGAATATTAATACCCACTCTGCGTCCGAAGGAGGACTGAAATCCCTCCTTCTCCAGAAACCGGGAACCGATCACAACGTCCGCCTCATGATGGATAATGGGCGCAAGTATTTTATCCAGATAAGCAATGTCATGTTGTCCATCGCCGTCCATCTGCACGGCAATATCATAATCATTCTTGCAGGCATAAATATATCCCGCCTGTACCGCGCCGCCGATCCCCATATTAATCGACAAGTCCAGATAGTGAAAATTTTCACTGCGGCACAGTCTCAATGTGTCATCCGTAGACCCGTCATTGACTACCAGATAATCATACTGCGGCGCCTGCTTCATCATATGATTCACTACATGCACGATATTTTCGGCCTCATTATACGCCGGTATTATGATCAATACTTTTTCTTTTCGTTCCATTTTATTATTTTTTCCCTCACATACCTTATATACAGTTCGCGCAGCAATAAATAATAGGCAATATAGAAAAACCCGAAATTATATACCAGATATCGCTGTTGTCCAAAAAATATCAGCGATATGACAATCACCATTACTATGTTACTTCCCAGAACAAGCGCCATGCATTCCGCATACGCATTCGGGATTTTCTTATCCGCATATCCCCAGATCATCAGTGCAAGTGCCGAGCAGTAAAGGAACAGCGTCGCCAGATGGCACAGCAGGTAAATCGGTTTGATCTGGAAGAAAACAGTGCAGATAAACGCCTGTGGCAGCATCATAAGCGTATGATACAGAAACCGCCCGAAATGTTTCTGAAGCAGCCCCGTGCCTATCGTCTGCAGACTCCGGTTCCAGATCTCATTGAAGTTATCCGCCATATATATTTCCGGATAGTTTTCCTGAAAATAACTGCTGCCGGCTGTCACACATGTCCATCCGACACTCCCTATGCCCCCGACAATATCCTTCCACATCCATAATCCGCGCTCTTCATAGACATATCTCTGTTCTTTCCCGTCTGCCGCCTGATAAATCGTCCGGAACAATCCTCTGACCATCTCATCACGATACAGCTCCACATCGTCTTCGTCAGCTTCATACATGCCTCTTGACAAAATAAGAGACGTATACTGGCTAAGCGCGATATTTCCTCCTTGAGAAGCCATCTCAGCCCGCACGTCCCGCACTGCTTCTTCCATTTCTTCCGGCTGCCTGCTCTGCCCTGTCTCACTGACAAGAAATTCCTGATAATACACCGGTTCCTGAATCTTCATGATAAATAGATTTATTGCCATATTTTCTTTCATCAGCACATTGTACTGATTCAAAACGGCAGCTGTAAGCCAGACTCCTGCCATGCTGACCGCGGCGCAGCCAAGTAGTCCGGCTGCCGCCCCGCCCAGCTTTTTAAGCTTCGTATCACATCTCTTCCACAACAGATACAGAAACAAAACGCCGCATACAACGAACAGAATCTGGAGCTGGGAGCGCAGCATGGACAGCAGGAACACCATCATGAAAGAACCTGCCAGATATCCGTAACTGTTCCTCCAGACCGCACGCAGATATAGAATCAGCAGCAGATAGAAAAGCGCGTACGCCAGCGCTTCCGTAAGTATTGTCTGTGTGATCATGGCTGCCGGCAGCTCCGTTGTATAGGGTAAAAGAGCCAGTAAAAAAATGAAATACCCTTCCCGGTATCGCAATGCAAACCGTTCTTTTATCTCTCTAACAAATAATACTGTACAGACCGCAGTTATGACCGCCTGCTCTACTATGACCGCCCTGAGATATCTGCCAAGACCAAACAGGATCTGGTTTAGGAACAGGAACAGCGGGTATAAAGGCATGACGCCTTCTCTGCGCTTCATGCTTACATAAGAACCGCTGTCGTCAAACAGCACCGGCTCTCTTGAACCCGCGAATACAAAAATCACCAGTGCAAGCGCAAGCAAAGAAGCATAAAACAGCGCATCTTTCTGACGCTTATTTAATTGTGCTGTGCGCGCTTTCATACTCATTGCATACCTATCCTTGCCCCTTCGCAAACCACGTATCTGATCCTGCATTCCACCCGGTCAGTATGGAATCCCGTTCCACCTGACTGATGCCGCTGCACCTTCCAGTTCTGCCTCTACAAACAATTCCCCATGCTCGTGCGAAGAGAAAACGATATAGTTCTCTGTTTCCCCCTGCATAACCGGTACCTCTTCCGGTTCTCCCGTACCGGTATCCTTCCTGACACGAAAGCTGATCCTGCGGCTGTCCTCTGACGGGCTGGTCGCAAACCGCAGAAGATAGATCACATATTCTTCCCAGTCCTCCTGGGCAACATCCGGCAGGTACTGTCCATAATCTCCCGATTTCACAAACTGCAGACCAAATATCTCTCCCTGCAAATCATCTATTTTTTCCTCATAGCTGTCATAGAAGCAGTTCTGATACGTTTCTTTTCCCTGTTCCTGTGCCAGCAGGAAATCGCCCAGAAACTCTGAGTAGATCTCCGCGCCATAGGCGTTCAGATGTCCTACGTCAAACCAGTACTTACTATCGGATACGTCCAGATACTCTCTCCTGCAGAGATTAAAGTCATAAAAAGGAATATGATGCTGCTCTGCCAGTTCCGTAACCTGTCTGACAAAATTATCATATCCTCCGACACATGTCAATGACAGATCCGTTACCGGACTTACGATCCAGGTCAGTTCAATGTCATGCTCTTCGCAATACTCTACAATTTTCTCAAGATATTCCAGGGATTCCTGTGTCATGGGATTCTCTGCAATAGCGCCTTCTTCATACCGCATACAGAAATCACCATACTCAAGTTCACCATAATAAATCCGAAAGCCTTTTCCACCACTTTTTATAACTTCACTGCCGTCCGGCGCCGTATAGGAATATGCATGATTTTTCCATTCCTCAGTCTGCTTTCCGCCCACAATTTCCGAAATATAATCCAGGCTGAAAAGTTTCTCCCTGTAGCGCATAAACGGTAGAAATGTCAGATAGTAATACGCAGGATCGCTCAAATGGAGCATATAAGATAATTTGTTGACAGAGGGTCTCATCTGGTTGATTACCGTCCAGCTCGGAGAGAGTGACTGATACTCATGAAAATTTCCTATTCCCGCATTGGTACATAAATAGAACAAATCCAGATATACTCTGCGGATATTGTGTTTTTTGTCAGCTTCCTTTAACAGATAATAAGAAGTAATCATCTGCTGCTTATGCGTAGAGAGATTAAAGTTATTCTCCCCGTTAATCTCATCCAGCACTGTCGGATCTATGTCGCAGAAAACGTGGGAGGATCCTAAATATAACCGGTCAATATTCGTATCATCCTCATAAAATTCATACATCATGCACCTGGTAAATTCCGTAGTATCATCAACGTACAAATAATTCATGAATTCCGTCACAAGCACTATTACGGCTATAAAAAGAACAAGTATTTTAATATGTGAAAGAAAGGAACGCAGCCACGTCATAATTTATCCTATACCCTTTACAAATTACTTACCAGCAGCAGTCCGAATGACTCATGTCAAATCCGGACACTGACAGTTCTATCCGGCTTGTAACGATCATACCCCTGCAACTGTATAATTTCAAGTCCTAAACCCGTGATCCTCTTCACGGCCATTCATGCACAGTAAGAAGGAATCTTCCTAAAATGCAAAATAAATGAATGAGCTCACGTCATAATTAACTCCATAAATTCCAAAAATAATGACAGTCATCAACATACATGCACACAGACAGGTTCTGACCGACCAGTGCCATTTACTCATGATATCCAGTACATACTTCTTACGGTCATGCAGCATGTCAACTGCTGTAAGCAGCATAATCATCAGAATCAAAAAGCCGAATTCCGCCCGCATGATCCCGAATTGATACAGGGAACCATCCCAAAGCACAGACGGATCAAAATCCACTATCATGCCCCTGATCATTCTAAGAGCTCTGCCCGCGCTGTCTGCCCGGAAGAAAATTAACGTAAAATCAAACAGAAGAAAAATCACCACCG
>ERZ777011.1894-NODE-1894-length-19144-cov-3.654461_pt1 | contig 19144 bp, 16 predicted proteins | sample MGYA00374964_ERZ777011 | MGnify/ENA primary metagenome ERZ777011 (study PRJEB29310, sample SAMD00008975) | mouse gut metagenome | study: EMG produced TPA metagenomics assembly of the Metagenome analysis of fecal microbiota from mouse which was promoted...
CGACGCCGCCGGTCTGGCCATTTCCGAGAAGATGCGCGCCCAGATCACCGGCCTGAACGCCGCCACCAAGAACGTCAAGGACGGCATCTCCCTGGTGAAGACCGGCGAGGGCGCGATGCAGGAGATCCAGGACATGCTCAACCGCATGGACTACCTGGCCACCCAGTCCGCCAACGGCACCTACGACAACGAGGTGGACCGCGCCAACCTCCAGAAGGAGGTCAAGGCCCTCAAGGAGGAAATCAACCGTATCGCCGACTCTGCCAACTTCAACGGCATCAAGCTGCTGGACGGCAAGACCGGCCTGAACAATAACGCCTTTACCCTGGGCACCGCCGCCTCTGTGGACGCTGTCAATCCCGGCGCCATCACCATCAACTTTGCTGCGTCCAACGCCGCCGCTGATGAGGTCCACGGCACCCTGCCCTCCGTCGCCGCTCAGACCGCTGAGTTCACCGTTGATCTGGGCGACCTGCAGGTTGACGCCAGCGGCGCTACTGCCACGCTGACCGTCACCTTTGGCGGTCAGGCTATCACGATTGCACTGGCCACTAATGGCGGCGCCAACGGCGATGGTAAGTACAGCGCCGCCGACATTGCCCAGGCAGTAGTAAATTCCGTCAGCACCAGCAATATGGTGACTGTTGGTGCCACTTCTGTCGGTACTGTCTCCTTCGGCGGCTACAACTTCAAGGTCGAGGCGGTTGCCAGCAGCACCGGCGCAAACGGCGACAACGCCATCAAGTTCACCCTGGTTGGCGCTGCCGGCAAGGAGCTCAATGCCGACGATATGACTTCCACCCAGGCCGATGCTATTAATCAGCTTGCTGGTATTGCGGGCGGCGATGTGGAGATTGGCTCCAGCTCAACAAGCACCAAGATCACCGGCACCTTCAACCACAAGGTGGACGACGTCAAGAGCGCCGTTGCGAAGGATCCGGGCAAGAAGGCCGGCATTACCTTCGACCTCACGGCGGATATGCTGACCGAGGATGTCGAGCTGGTCATTGACGGCACCACCTTCACCTTCCTGACCGACAGCTCCAACACCGCTGGCGCTACCTCCACCCAGATCGACCTGCGCGATGTCATCAAGGCCGGCGGCGGCACCACCGCTCAGCTTACTGAGGCCATTAACCAGCTGTCTCAGAAGAGCACCAACAACTTCGACATCACCAAGAAGGCCGATGGCAAGCTCCACATTGAGCAGAAGTCCACCAGCAACGAGGAGTACGACTACAAGAAGCTGACGGAGACCGTGACGGCCACCAACAACGGCGCGGCCCAGCCCGCCAAGAACGCCGGCTCCACCATTGCCATTGACAGCACCAAGGTTGCCTTTGGCGACAAGCTCACCATCGGCGGCAAGACCTTCGTCTTCCAGGACGACGCCAGCAAGGTGGGCGACGATGAGATCCAGGTCAACGGCAAGACCGCCACTGATCTGATGAACGCCATCAACAACGATTCCACCCTGGGCTTCACCGCCGAGCTGGATCCCGCTGACTCCAATAAGGTCATCGTCCGCTCCTCTGGTGCCATCGGCACCGCCGCTCCCCTGGTTGGCGGCACCGGCCTGACCCTGCAGATCGGCGACACCAGCGATGACTTCAACCAGATGAACCTGAAGATCGGCAACATGCACGTCAACGCCATGGGTACCATGGACGCCAACGGCAATGTTACCAAGAGCATCGAGGACATCGACATCAGCACCCAGGCCGGCGCTCAGGAGGCTGTTGACGTGATTAAGAACGCCATCAACTATGTCTCCTCCGTCCGCGGTGATCTGGGCGCTATCCAGAACCGTCTGGAGCACACCCAGAACAACCTGTCCGTGATGGCCGAGAACATCCAGGACGCCGAGTCCACCATCCGCGACACCGACGTGGCCGAGGAAATGATGAGCTACGTCAAGAACAACATCCTGGTGCAGTCCGCCCAGGCCATGCTGGCCCAGGCCAACCAGGTGCCCCAGGGCGTGCTCCAGCTGCTGGGTTAATTTCCCAAGGGCTGAAAACGCGCCGCAAATGTTCAGCAAGGGGGGCCGGGCAAGTGCCCGGTCCCCCTGTTCCTGTCCTTAAAAAAGGCGCATTCACCAGGCGTTTTTTTCAAGCACAGGAACAGAGAGGAGACTATATATGAACGGACAAACAACACCCCTGCTGTCCATCGGCATTATTTTCCGGAACGACATCCGCTGCATCGAGCGCTGCCTGAAGGCCCTCCAGCCCCTGCGGGACGCCATTCCCTCCGAGCTGGTGATGGCGGACACCGGCTCGGAGGACGGCAGCCGGGAGGTTGCGGAGAAATATGCGGATATCCTCATCGACTTTCCCTGGGTGAACGACTTTGCCGCCGCCCGGAACGCGGTGATGGAGCGCTGTTCCGGCGCGTGGCATCTGTCGGTGGACACAGACGAGTACCTGGACGGAGGGGTGGACGAGCTGGTCCATGCCCTGGAGTCGGACCAGGGGGTCACCAACATGTACCGGGTGGTGATCCGCAGCTATACCAATTACGAGTTAGTAGGCAGCTACAGCGATTTCTTCGCCCTGCGGATGGTGCGCATGTCCACCGGGATGCGCTATCAGGGGGCCATTCATGAGCATCTGGTGGGAACCAATAAGAGCCCCATTATATCGCTGCCCAAGGTTATTTTTAATCACGACGGCTATGTGGGCATGGGCGGCGAGGCCGGCAAGGCCAAGCGGGAGCGGAATTTGACCCTCCTGCGGGAGGAGATGAAGTCAAGGCCCGAGGACCTGATTATCCGGCTCCAGATGATCGAGAGCAGCGCCGGAGAGCCGGATTACCTCTCGCACGTCCGCAAGGGCATCGCCATGGTGCGCAAGCGGGCGGCGGGCTGGCAGGTCTTTGGCCCGCCCATCTTCCGCCACGCGGTCAACGCGGCCGCGTCGATGCATCTGACCGAGTTCTGGAAGTGGGCCAAGCTGGCGATGGACTGGTTCCCCAACTCCTACTTTGTCCGGATTGACGTGGCCTATCAGGCCATGATGCAGGGCTGGCTGGAAAAGAGCTATGAGAAGGGGATCCACTGGGGCGAAATTCTCAAAGCGGGCTATGAGGATTTCCGGGCGGGCCTGGGCGACGTCGACTGTCAGGCGATCAGCCCGCTGCACGCGGCAATCCCATACTGTGAGCAGACCATGCGCATCATCCTCGCCTGCGCCTACCTGGAGACCAACCGGGCGGAGGAGTCGCTGCCCCTTCTTCTGGACCTGGACTACAGCAGTATGGACCCGAGACAGGTAAACAACCTGGCAAAAATGCTCCGCGAGCTCCACAGCAAGACCTATGTCGACACCACCGAGCTTGTGTCCAAGGTGTGGGAGGGCCTGTGCGCCCCTGTCCCCAGTCAGAAGCAGGCGGATATGCGGCGAAATGTGTTTCTGATGACGGGGGCCTCCGTCTTTACCGAAGCCCACCTGAAAAAGGAGCAATCCAACGCCAGCCGCCCGGCCTACACCTTTTTCCTGCCGCTGTCCGGCAAATGTCCGCTGGGCACCGCCGCCTCGGTCATGGAGAGCAGCGACCCGGCGGAAATGACCGCGCTTCTGGGGAGCGTGGAGCGCTGGGAGGAATTTCCCGCCTCCGCCCTGGCCCACGCCATGGAAGCAGGTATGGCCTTTCCGCTTCCGGACCGGGCTATGCGCATTGAGGAGATGGACTTTCTCGCCGCCGGACTCTCCGGGGAGTGGGACCGGATGTTCCATTTGCTTGTGGCGGCGGCGGACGCTGATTTTACCCGGAGCTTGCAGTCTCTGGCGTGGACATGGGACATGTCCCTTGCGGCCATCCGCGTCTGTCAGTGGGATGATGAAAAAAAGGGGATGGCGCTGGCCAGAATTTTTGCAAATACCGAGCGCGCCATTCTGTCCCGCAGCTATGTGCCGGAGCTGTTGACCGAGGAAAATCTGTTCCTGCTCCAGCCGACGCACCGCTTCGGCTGGTACTGCATCCGGGCCTTTGAGGCGCTGGACAGCGGGGACGCGGTGGGCTATGTGCGCCTGCTGCGCAAGGGCCTGGACACCGCCAAGGATATGAAGCCCATGGTGGAATTCCTGACAGAGCACACCCCGGAGCTGCAAACTCCCTCCCAGGAGCTGCTGGAGCTGGCGGACAAGGTGCGGGGGATGCTGGCGGCCTTTGATCCCGGCGATCCCGCTGTGGCGGCCATCAAGCAGAGCCCAGTCTATCAGAAGGTGGCCTATCTCATTGAGGGCCTGGAGGCCCCTGTGTTTGGAGGACTGAAGCAGTGAAGGTTGTCATTTTAGCCGGCGGCCTGGGCACCCGCATCAGCGAGGAGAGCTACCTCAAGCCCAAGCCCATGATTACCATCGGCGAGCAGCCCATTCTATGGCACATCATGAAATATTACTCCAGCTTTGGGTTCCACGACTTCATTGTCTGCTGCGGCTACAAGGGCCACGTGATTAAGGAGTACTTCGCGGACTACTACCTCCACCGCTCTGATGTGACTTTCGACTTCTCCGCCGAAAACCGTATGACGGTCCATCAGAATGTGGCCGAGCCCTGGCGGGTGACGCTGGTAGATACCGGCCTGAACACCCAGACCGGCGGACGTGTCAGGCGGGTGCGGACGTACATCGGAGACGAGCCCTTTATGCTGACCTACGGCGACGGGGTAAGCGACGTGGACCTAAACGCTCTGCTGGAGCAGCACCGGGCCTCGGGGAAAACTGTCACCCTGACGGGCATCCAGCCCGGCGGACGGTTCGGTGTGCTGGACCTGGAGGGTCAGACGGTCACCGGCTTCCGGGAGAAGGCCAAGGAGGACGGCGGCTGGATCAACGGCGGCTTTATGGTCATGGAGCCGGAGGTGTTCGGCTATCTCAGCGCGGACGAGAGCTGCATCCTGGAGCGGACCCCTCTGGAGGCCCTGGCCCGGGAGGGAAAGCTGGGAATCTATAAGCACAACGGGTTCTGGCAGTGCATGGACACGCAGCGGGACAAAATCTGGCTGGAGGATCGCTGGAACAACGGGAACGCCCCATGGCGGGTATGGGAAACATGATTCTGGATTTTTATAGGGATAAAAAAGTTTTTGTCACAGGGCATACGGGCTTCAAGGGCGCGTGGCTGTGCACGATTCTGCGCATGGCCGGGGCGGAGGTAACGGGCTTTGCGCTGCCTCCGGAGGAGCTGAGCCTGTGCAGAATCATCGGACTGGAGGAAAAAATGACCTCCGTCCACGGTGATATACGGGACCTGGAGGCCCTGCGGTGCGCTTTTGAGGCCGCAAAACCGGAAATTGTGCTGCATCTGGCGGCGCAGCCCATCGTCCGGGAGAGCTACCGGGACCCGGTGGGCACCTATGCCTCCAATGTGATGGGGACGGTGCATATTCTGGAGTGTGTGCGGCAGTCCGGCTGTGTGAGGAGCTTCCTCAACGTGACAACGGACAAGGTCTATCAGAACCGCCAATGGCCCTGGGGCTATCGGGAAACCGATGTGCTGAACGGGTTTGACCCCTATGCCAACTCCAAATCCTGCTCCGAGCTGGTGACAGACAGCTATCGAAACAGCTTTTTTGCAGATAAAGGGGTTGCGGTCAGCACGGCGCGGGCTGGAAATGTGATCGGCGGCGGAGACTTCGCGGCGGACCGGATCATACCGGACTGTATCCGGGCTGTGCGTGCCGGCCGGCCGATTCAGCTCCGCAACCCTCATTCTGTCCGGCCCTATCAGCATGTGCTGGAGCCGCTGTCCGCTTATCTGCTGATCGCACAGCGGCAGCATGAGAACAGCGATCTGGCCGGCAGCTACAACGTGGGCCCGGACAGCGGCGGCTGTCTGACCACCGGGGCGCTGGCGGAACTGTTCTGTCAGGCCTGGGGAGAGGGCGCACGCTGGGAACACACAGGCCGTCAGGGCCCCCATGAGGACGCTGTGCTGAAGCTGGACTGCTCCAAAATCGGCACAGTTTTAGGATGGCGTCCCCGTTGGGATGTGGAACGTGCCGTACGGGAGACGGTGGACTGGACAAAGGCGTGGATGGATGGTCAGAATATCCCTGACTATATGGAGCGACACATTCGCGGATATTTTAACGAACCTGTATAGGGGAAATCTATGGAACAATTTATTGAAATAAATACCGATCAGATGGAAAGTCCGGCGGTTGGATCCGATTTATTTTCTAACCGCATAGCTGTGGCGGAAATGCAGCAGAGCTCTGGCATCCCGGAAGTGTCTATTATCATCCAGGCATACAACAGACTGGATAAAACCAAACGCTGTGTGGAGAGCGTCCTGGCCTATACTACCGGTGTTGACTATGACCTGATTCTTTTGGACAATGGTTCAGAAGACGCAACGCTGGAATATTTCCAAACGATACCTCACGAAAAGAAAACCGTGGTGCATATCACAAAAAATTTAGGCCCCGCTTTTCCACTCTTCATGTTAAGTTTGAACAGCCTGGGACGCTTTATCTGCATTCTTCAAAATGATTTAATTGTTACCAATCATTGGATGGAAAATCTCTTGGCCTGCATGAAATCGGATGAGAGAATCGGGATGGTAAACCCGGTCTGTTGTAATACATCCAATCTGCAATGCGTTGATCTGCCTTATGCGAATTATCAGGAAATGCAGGAAAAAGCTGCTCAGTTCAACCGCTCATCCCCCAGAAAGTGGGAGGACCGGCAGCGATTGATTACGCTTGGAACCGTGTACCGCAAAGAGGCGCTCATGACCATCGGATGGCCCTTTGGCGATGTTGGATTCTTTCACGATTTTGGGGATGACGATATTACCTTTCGGATGCGGCGTTCAGGCTACCGGACCGTTCTAGCCGGCGACACCTGGGTCTGTCATGACCATGATTTGAGATGCGGCGAGGGAAAGGACCCTGTGGAATTTCAAAAATCTCTGGACATTGGCAGAGAAAATTTCCGGGAAAAATTTTTTGGCGTTGACGCCTGGGAAGATGTAAACAACTACTATATCCCGTATTTCCCGCATTTTCCGAAGCCGTCCGCGACAGGGCGTCTGCAAATCCTGGGTGTGGATACGCGGTGTGGAACCCCTATTTTGGATGTTAAAAACTGGCTGCGTACGTTTGGGTTGTTTGACGCGGACCTGTCCGCCTTTACCCAGGATCCCAAATATTGGCTGGACCTGAAAACAATTTGCAGAGGACCGGTGGTCTGTGACCGGGAAGAGTTTTTGATAGATTCCTTTCCTCGGGAGACCTTCGACTATATTGTCATAGATCGTCCGAGCCGGTAAAGATGCTGCGGGACCTGTTCTCCTTGTGTAAGAAGGGCGGGTATCTGGTTTGCAGGCTGGCAAATGCCCTCTCCTTTCGGGAGTATTTACATCTGCTGGGACAGGTGGACGTTTATAACCCGGACTATGCGCTGAATATCCCGGTTGAACAATTTCGCATAGCGATACAGCAGTGGGGGGCAATTCGGTGTGAACTGCGGATTGGTGCGGGGTTAGATCAGGAGAGTCAGGCACTCTTGGCCTCCCTTTACCCCGCCGGCCTGCCGGAACAGCAGCAAAAAGCGGCATTGGATCAGATGCAGTGTCAGGATTATTTGTTTGTTGTGCAAAAGCTCTTAAAATAGGAGGAGTTAGAGTGAATTTCTACGATAATATAGATCATATTGCCGCAATGTATGAGTTGCTGCAAGATGACTTGTCCCGCAATATTTTTTGGGCACGGCTTCAGTTTGATCTCACCCCAACTATGAGCGGCGCGATTCAGTTGCTTCAGTGGTCGGAAGGTTATACAGAGGACGAAGTTATCGCGTTGAAAACATGGAAGGAAACATTTCGGAAACTGCATGACGCACAGAAACAGATTTTTTTGTATGGTGCGGGGTCTTTGGGACGTTTGGCAGCAGACTTAATATTAAAAGAAGGAGAAGATTTTTTCGCTTTCTGCGACCGGCGTGCGTCCGAGCTTGCCGGAACGCCGGATGTTCTAGGGAGGCCGGTCTATCCGCCGAATTATCTTTTTGAGAACGCGAACCAGTGCTATGTTATAATTGCAACAACGGATTACTACACAGAGATAGAACAGTTTTTGCTTCAAAACGCCTTCCCTCAAGACCATATTCTCCCGCTCCATTTTGAACGCTATATCGATTGCAGCAGCGCGATGCATGGTAAGCAATATTTTGCATTCCCGGATCTGTATCGAAAAGGAACCGCATTTGTAGATGCGGGGTGTTTTGATGGGGAGACCAGCATCCAGTTTGCTGAATGGTGCGGCAATCAGTATGAAGGCATTCTGGCCTTTGAACCTGACTCGAGGAACTTCCGAATCTGCAAGGAACGCATGGAAAAAGCGGGTCTGCGGCATTTCGATGTTATTCAGGCCGTACTATCCGCTGGGAGGGGGGCTGTGCGCTTTGTGGGCGGCCTAGATGAGGTCAGTTATATTCCGGATGCCAGCAGGCAAGGCAGCATGTTGGTAGAACACGCTCGCGGCACAGGAAGCATGGAGTTGATACAGGCCGTCAAACTAGATGACTATACAGAGGGCTTGACCGTTGGGTTTATCAAAATGGACATAGAGGGCGCGGAGATGGAGGCCTTGCAGGGGGCGCGGGACACCATCCGCCGTGACAAGCCATTGATGGCGCTCTCCGCCTATCACCGCCGCGGTGATGTGTTGGCCATTATGAGCTATCTGCACCAGATTGTTCCCGAATACCGTTTCTGGATACGCCATTACGGCCCTCTCGCGTACGATAGTGTGCTTTACGCCGGGGTTTGACCCCGTGATCTGATATGAAAATACTGCATATTGCCGCCCATATGGGCGGTGGAATCGGTTCGGCGTATGCCGGACTGGGTGACTGCGGTCAGGAGCAGCGGATCCTCCTTCTGGAGACGCCCCGGGATAGAACCGCCTTAGACAGAGTGCGGTCCGCCGGGTTTCAAATTATACAGGCGACAGAGCGCTCCAGTGTAGAGCGAGAATTGGATTGGGCAGATGTTGCTGTATTCAGCTGGCACCACCACCCGGCCCTCACTGGGTTTTTACACGGCTTTCCCGCTGTTCCAATCCGCAGTATTCTCTGGTGCCACGTCTCTGGCAACTATTTCCCCCATATCTCCGCCGAATTTGTTCAGCAGTTTGATCAGAGTATCTTCGCCTCACCCTTCAGTCTGGACCTGCCGCAGGTCAGGGCGCTGGGTGATGCGTACTTAAAAAGGCACTGCGATGTGGTCTATGGCCTCAACGATCTCATCCGGTTTACCAGGATCAAAAAGAAACCGCACGCGCATTATACGGTTGGATATGTTGGTACAATGGGCTTTTGCAAGCTGCACCCCCGTTTTATAGACTTCTGTGCGGCAGCGGGGACATCGGATACGCAGTTTTTAATGGTGGGAGCGCCCTCCACCCAAAAGGAGCTGCTGACATCGGCGGAGGAAAAAGGGATTGCAGAACAGTTTCAATTCTGCGGACAGCTCCCGGATGTGGCGCCCGCACTGGCGCAGATGGATGTATTCGGCTACCTGCTGAACCCACAGCACTTTGGAGCCACGGAAAACGCGCTGCTGGAAGCTATGGCAGCAGGTCTTCCCGTTGTAGTATTGGATCAGTGCGTGGAACGGGGAATTATTCGGGATGGCAGAACTGGATTGCTGGTCCACTCCCCGGAGGAGTATGAGAACGCGGTTCGATACCTGCGGGAGAATCCAGAGAAAGCAGCGCTTATGGGCGCTCAGGCTCGGAAAGATATTATGGAGCGCTATGGAATTCAGGCAAACCGCCAGAGATTTCTCGCCGCCTGCCAGCGGGCGGATGCGGAGGAAAAGCGTCTGCACCATTTTCGTGAGTTTTTCACAGGCGAACCGGCAGATTGGTTCTTGTCCGCCGTGGAGGCGGACAGGGCGTGCTTTGAGGAGGACCGGCCCCAGGATGCCGGGCTGATCTTCCGCGAGCGTACCAAAGGGTCTCCGGCCCACTATTCCAGTGTTTTCTCTGAAGATAAGCGGTTGATGCTGTGGACTAAGCAGTTAGGCGATGTATAAGGAGGACATTCTTTATGGCAGTCAAAGGCATTAAGGGCAATACGGACCGTCTTCGGTTGGAAGAGCATATCCCGTTGGATACGCCTCTGAGAGTGTTTATCGATGTATCAAGTTTTTGCAATTTTCATTGTTCCTTTTGCCCCCACGGAAATGGCGAAGCCGCAAAGGTTATGCCGCAAGCTATTATGCCAGTTGACTTGGCGTTCAAGTGTATTGATGACTTGAAATCATTTCCCCAAAAAATTAAAATGCTGTCTTTCTTTTGCTTCGGTGAGCCGCTGTTACATAAAAATATTTCCGACTTCATTCAATATGCTTCCAACCAGAAGGTAGCGGAGCAACTGGAGATTACCACCAATGCTTCTTTGCTGACACCGGCACTCTCAGATAAGTTAGTCAGTGCCGGATTAACTTTAATAAATATTTCATTATATGGGATCACTTCGTCAGACTATCAAAGTTTTTGTAATGTGACGATTGACTATGATTTGCTGGTCCAGAACATCAAGTATCTTCATTCTGTCGCTGAGAACACAAAAATCATTGTAAAAATCTGTGATACAGCCCTGGAAAATCCGGCGAAAAAAGAACTTTTTTATCGCATATTTGAACCGATTTGCGACAAAATTTGCCTTGAACTGCCAGTACCGTTTTGGTACGATCTGGACAACAATATAGAGGATAAAGGGATAGACATTTATGGAAATCCTGTAACGCGAAAAGCAATCTGTCCAGTCCCGTTTTATACCATGTGCATCAATGCAAATGGTATAGTGACACCCTGTTGCAGTGACTGGAAAAACCGTCTGCAAATGGGAGATTCAAAAAAACAATCATTAGTTTCTATTTGGAGGGGGCAGAAGTATAAAGATTTCTGTATAGGACTGCTAAAAGGCGGAAATGCCGCTATGTATCCGTGCAAATATTGCCATTTCCATGAGTTTGTTGCAATGGATAACATTGATCCATATCGTGAGCAGCTGCTAAAGAAATTGGAGAATGACAATGTTATATAGAAATTACGGTAAAACAGGAAAAAGAGTCCCTTTAATTGGAATGGGGACTGTCCGATTTTCACCTGAGACAAAGGATTTTTCCAAAAACGTTGGCCTTGTGTTGAGGGCTTTGGAATTGGGAATCAATTACCTTGATACTGCTTCTACATACGCAAACGGAACCAGTGAGAAAATCCTGGGTGCCGCCTTTCAGGAGCATAGAACGCGGGATTTTATGGTTGCCTCCAAGTCCATGCTGAGTATGGACCCCACCGCAGACGACGTACTGCGCAGGATTGAATCTTCGCTGAAAACGCTTCATGTTGACAAGATTGATTTTTTTCATATGTGGAGCGTTCTGACGCTGGAGCAGTACAAAAAAATTATTGCCCCCGGCGGCCCTTATGAGGGCGCTTTAAGGGCGCGAGAGCAGGGTCTGATCGAGCATATTTGTGTCTCTGTCCATTGCAGTGGGGCGGAGCTGGAGCAAATTATTCTGGACGGCAGATTTGATGGCGTCACGCTGGGATTCAACGCACTGAATTACCAGCATCGGTTAGAGGGGCTGTGTCTTGCCAACTCCAGGGGAATGGGGGTTGCCGTCATGAATCCCCTTGCAGGGGGGCTAATTCCCCAAAATCCTGCGTACTTTCAGCATCTCCGGAGAGATGGCGGAACCGTAGCGGCTGGAGCTATTCAGTTTGTCGCCTCCCATCCGGAGGTCAGTACTATTCTGATCGGGGTTAACTCGGAGCGGGATATATTGGAGGCGGTTGAGGCGCTGGAAAATGCTCCCCCACTGGATAAACGCCAATGGGAAGAGATCGCGGGCCGCCTGCCGGTTCCTGCTGAGCCGCTGTGTACCATGTGCGGCTACTGCCAGGGTTGTCCCGCCGGCATTCAGGTGAGCCGTCTGATGGGGGCCTATAATGAATATGTGCTCTCCAACCAGGATGAGACACATTTCCATGAATGGCGCAAGATGTATTATGGCGCCTACCCCTTTGAGACGGTGGAATGTATCAAATGCGGCCGCTGTGAAAGGAAATGTACCCAGCACCTGCCGATTATTCATCGAATCCAAGCTATAAATGAAATCTGCGGAAAGGAAGCAGACAAGCAGCGCGTTCTGTGTGAGAAATACTTTCCCAGCACAGGATACCCTAAAACCGGAATTTATGGTATGTCGATTGTGGCGGAGACGTTGTTAAAGGCCTACCAGGCCTTTTACGGCGCTATTCCTCAGCAGACGTATTTTTTCGATTCCAATTCAGCCAAGTGGGGCAACAGAGTGTTTGATACCGGACAAATAATCCATCCCCCTGAAGACATCCGGAAGCTTGGCATTGAACGAATTATTATTTCAGCTCCCAAATATGAACGGTCGATTCGGGCCTTTCTAAAAGACTATGTGTCAGAAGGAACGGAGATATATGCACTATAATGCCCATATTCTTGCACAAAAGCGGACTTGCCTGCGGGATGTTCTTCCTCTGGATACCCCGTTTACTTTGTTAATAGAAGTATCCCGGTTATGTAATTTCAAGTGCAGATTCTGCCCGCAGAGCCAAGAGGACAAATTTCTGTTCTTTGACAAAAATCTTCTTTCCATTGAAGATTTCAAAGAAATTCTCTCCCAACTACATGATTTTCCACAGAAGATTAAGAAGGTGTATATGCACGGAACGGGGGAATCTCTCCTCAATCCGGAACTGCCTGAGATGATCCGCCTGTTAAAGCAGAGCGGCACAACGGAGTCGATTGATTTGACCAGCAACGGCGCACTGCTGACGAAGGAGCTGGGAGAAAATCTAGTAGATGCTGGGCTGGACCATTTGCACATCTCTGTTGAAGCGCTGTCCAGCGAAAAATACCGTGAAATAACCGGCGTCAGCAGTGTGGATTTTGATCAATTTACGGATAAAATACGAACCTTCTCCGCCCAACGTGGGAAATGTCGGCTTACTATCAAAGCAGCGCAGTCCAGCCTGGAGGAAGAGGGAGATGATAGAAAATTCCTGGAGCTATTTTCTCCTTTGTGCGATGAAATTTTTGTGGAGCAAATCTACCCCATTTGGCCGAACTTTCAGCCGCCGGAATCTGTGTGCAGTAAGGCCGGTGAAGCTGGGCAGTATGGGCAAACTGTCGAAGAAAAGCGTATTTGTCCACAGATTTTTACAGTTCTGGCGATCAAATGTGATGGAAGCGTCTCTCCATGCAGTGTGGATTGGGCAAATCAGGTAAATTTAGGCAATATTCATGAAATGCGCCTCAAACAGATTTGGGAGGGGGAGCAGCTGCGGCAGCTGCGCCGGCTCCAGCTTTCCTACGGACGGGCAAGCGATCCCTACTGCGCGTCCTGCGGTCTTCCAAAGTATTCCTGCGTGGATAATTTGGACGCCTTTGCTCTGGAACTGCTGCAAAAAATTATGTGAACAGGAGATGAGACACAATGTTGGACTACCGACAGGAAATAGAGAACATTTTTGCGCTTCGCGCTTCTGAGCCGCCCATCTCAATTGCCCAGTACATGGATACGCTGAAAGAACAGAAAATTGTACTCTACGGCGCGGGGGCTTTCGGCTGTGAAAATTTAAGGCTGTTTCAAAAATATGGCGTTTACCCTGTGGCTTTTCTGGATCGAAAGGCGAAGCCGTCTGAGGAAAAAATGGGGATACCGGTGTATCATCCGGATGACAATTGCTTGACCCCGGCGTTTCGGGCTGAATGTCAGGTTTATATTTCAATTACGCTGGCAAAGCAGGTTATGGCCGGCATCAAGAGGGACCTGACTCAGTGGGGCTATCACAATGTAAAAGAAGTCCAAACGGTTACCGCACGGCAGGTCCTGTTTGATGGGGCAGAAACTCCCTCGGAGTCGTACTTGGCGGAGCAGAAGGAGAAAATAATTCTCGCTGGCTCACTCATGGGGGATGAGGAGAGTGTGCGGACATACCTGTCCTGCATAAAGGCGCACCTGCTGAGGCGGTATGAAGATTGCGTGGAGACCGACTATCCGTGCCAATATTTTGAGGCGGGAGTTCCGCTGAAAAATGACTTTTCCTGCCTGATAGATTGCGGTGCGTATAATGGAGATTGCCTGGACGCGGTGCTCAGCCGCTGCGGGGCGATCCAAACCTACATCGCCTTTGAGCCGATTCAAGCTAATTTTGCAGCCTTGTCCCAAAAGGTTGACTGCTGCGGCAGCAGTATACAAAATGCCTACCTATATCCCTGCGGCGTAGCGGACAGCACGGGCACCGCATTTTTTACAGATGAGGCGAGCGCGAGCGCTATGTCTGCCCAAGGAGAGACGGTTCTGCCAATCATAACCCTGGATGACGCGATAAAGCAAGTCCCGGCAACCTTTGTAAAAATGGACATTGAGGGCGCTGAGCCCGCCGCTTTACGCGGAGCTGTACGGCTTATTCAGCGCTGGACGCCCGACCTGGCTGTTTCGGTATACCATGCTGCAAATCATTTTTGGGATATTCCCTGTTTTATCCACAAAATAAATCCGAATTATAAAATGTATTTGCGGTCCCATACGCCGGCTACACTGGAGAGTGTTTTATATTGCACCTGTTGAGGGGGGCTGTAAATGCAGGAATTTTCTTTTCAAAAGACAACCATCAATAGCTTGACGCTGATTACTCCTCTTTGTATCCCCGATCCTCGCGGCTACTTCTCCAAGCCCTTTGAAAAGTCCATATTCGCCGCCCATGGAATCGATCTGTCCCCCTGGGAGGAACTACGATCCTGCTCCAATAAGGGCGTGCTCCGCGGTCTCCACTTCCAGCGCCGTCACAGCCAGGATAAGCTGGTGCAGGTGCTCCACGGCGCGGTCTACGATGTGGCGGTGGACCTGCGCGAGAGCTCAGAGACCTTCGGCAAATGGGAGGGCTTTTATCTGACGGCAGAAAACAGGCAGATGCTCTACATACCCAAAGGCTTTGCCCACGGATTTCTGGCGTTGGAGGACGATACACTGTTCAGCTATCTCTGTGGCGACCGCTATGACCCGGAGTCGGACGGCGGCGTCCGCTGGAATGACCCACAGCTGGCCATCACTTGGCCGCTGGACCGGGTGGAGCAGACGATTATTTCAGATAAAGACGCCGCTTTGCCCACACTGGCAGAATATCAGGCGTCTATATGAACAGGAGCTTTGAATGATACAGAAACTAACAATTTCTCCCAACCAGATCAGCGATTATACCTGCCTTACCATCAATTCTCAGGGACCGCTCAGCGGCTTCCCCTTCCTGTCTATTGATCGGGACAGTTATCTTGTTGGTGTTGAGGTACAAAGCGGTATCAACTTTGACGTGGCGGGCGGGCGGCACTGCATCGCAATTGGAAAGGGCTGCTCCCTGGCCGAGTCCATCACATTTATGATCGACTTGAACCACGATTATGCCTCGGTCTGTCAGGGAGAATTATCCTTTCTTCCAAAATCTCCTTTACACAGCAGAATAACGCGGAAGGGATCAATTATCATCCAAAACGATGTCTGGATTGGCCACGGCGCAACCATTATGGCTGGAGTAACACTTCACAACGGCTGTGTTGTCGCGGCGAACGCTGTCGTCACAAAGGATGTGCCCCCTTATGCCATCGTGGGCGGAAATCCCGCCAAAATCCTTCGCTATCGGTTTGACAAAGAGACAATTGACGGCCTTCAAAAAATTGCGTGGTGGGATTGGCCGCCAAAAACCCAGCAGCTGCGGCGAGACGATTTTTTGTTGACCGCACCGGAGTTTACTGCAAAGTATCTGCCAGAAGCGGAATCCCGTCTGCCCCCCCCCCCCCCCCCCCCCCCCCGACACCGGCGCAGGAAGCTGTCCGTGCTCAGAAGACTGTCCTGGTAATTCCGGATTTTTCAGACGCATATCCTCTCTATCCCAAAATACTCGATCAGTATTTTTCAAAAGAGCGCCCAAATCTGACGCTTTTGATTTATTTATCTGCGGAGGATTCCACGCCGGGGAATCTCGGCGCCATACAAAAAATTTTACAGCGGCATGAGGCCTGTGACTGTGATGTGATTCTTCAGACTGGGGAAACCTTGGAGGAACACGCCCTGTTCCAGTGTGCGGACTACTTTGTTACTACCCGCAGCAGCCAGACAGTATTCAGGACCTGCCTGGCTGATCTCTGCCAAACCAAAATACTCTATGGAACTGATGATCCTATATTTTCTGACTATTCAGACTGTACATAGAAGTGAGGGACATACATGAGGTGCATTTTCATCACCGGCATCACCGGCTATATTGGCTCCCATCTGGCGCGGAAGCTTCTGCCGGACTGGGAGGTCTGCGGTCTGGTCCGGCAGCCGCTGAATTTGGAGTACATCTCGGATATCGCTCCCCAGATTAAAATGTTCAATTATGACGGCACTTATGAGAGCATGGATGCTGCCCTGAGGGCCAGCCGGCCGGATTTGGTGTACCATTTGGCGACGTACTATACCGGGAGTCACAGCGGAGAGCATATCCAAAAACTGCTGGATTCCAACATCGCAATGGGCCTCCATCTGCTGGAGGCCATGTCTGCCCACCGCGTTCCATACCTGGTCAGCGCTTCCACTGTCATGGCGCACTATGGAGGAGAGGAATACCGGCCGCTCAACCTCTACGCCGCCACAAAGCAGGCCTTTTCCGACCTATCGGCCTACTATGTGGACGCTGGACTGCTGCACGCGGTCACGCTGGTGCTGTCCGACACCTACGGCCCGGGCGACCACCGTCCCAAGGTATTGAACCTCATCCGGGACGCAGCGCGGAAGAGGGCGCCAATGGCCCTCTCCTGCGGCGATCAGGATTACGATGTGGTCCATATTGATGATGTGACAGCCGCGTTTCAAACGGCCGGCGTTCAGCTTTTGGAGGGGCATTTGCAGGGCGGTACGTTTCAGATTGTACCAGAGGCGCCGCTCACCCTCCGGGCCACAGTAGAGAAGCTGCTGCACCTCCATAACTCCTCCTGGCAGGGGGGCTGGGGACAGCGTCCCGAATCAGATCGGGAAATTTTACGGGCGATCCGGGTCTATCCAACGCTGCCTGGATGGAGGCCAATGGTCTCTTTAGAAAAGGGATTAAGCGGCTTGGAGTGGGAGGACTGATGCGGGCCTAGATATGGGTTGACTGCTCCTGTTAACTTTTTCGTTTTTCCTCCCCTTCATAGAAATGGTAGTTACGAAAAATGGATGCACCGTTCTCCGTGTGCCCCACCGCGATACGGCCCTCCCAACGCCCGTCCTCACGTTTGGTGGTGACTGTCGTACTCTCAATATGGATGAGGGTCTGGGTGTCTGCGGGATTCACCGTGACCACCTGCCGCTTTGTTCCGGGGTCAATGGTGAATCCGGGCAACTATAACCGTTGCTGTCATAGCCTTTTAAGGAATTGAGGAAGTCCCTTTTTATTTGTATTTGTTTGTCACCCCTCCGCACTATCCAACATCGCAGGCATTCACCACCTCCGACACATCCTCCTGCCGCAGCAGCGTCCGCAGGAGGTCAAACTGACTGCGCTTGTCCGCCCGGATGGTAAACCGCCAGCTCTCCGGCAGGATGGGCAGGTCCTCCTGCCGCCACTTGGCGTAGTCCGGGTCATACGCAGCAGGCTCGGACAGCTCCGCCAGATGCCCGACGCACCAGGAAATCAGCCAGCCGCTGCCCTCCATGTACCCGTCCTTCCGGCCAGCTACACCCAGCGCGGCAGCAATGCTCTGTCCTACGGATGGTTTCTCCGTGACAACTAATCGATACAAAGATTTCACTCTCCTTTATAAATTTTATTTCTGGGGCTTGTAGCTTTGAAACAATAGTGATAGAATACTATCAAGATAACAACAAGGAGGATGCCATGATGATTATTAAACCATCCACCGCATTGCGGAATGAATACAGCTCCATCTCTGATATGGCCCACGAGGAAGACGTGCCTATCTATATCACCAAAAATGGCGAAGGCGATTTGGTTGTTATGAGTATCGAAGCATTTGAACGCCGGGAAGAAATCTGGAGGCTGCGGGCAAAGCTGGCTGCGGCAGAACAGGCTCGTGTGTCAGGACAGCCTGCTATATCTATGGAGGAATCCCGCAGCCGCTTGGAGGCGATCTATGGGCAGCAAGCATAGATTGGACATTCTTTCCCCAGCACAAGCGGAGATGGAGGAAATCGCCCGGGTACACATGGCCCTTTCCGGACCGCAATCCGCCCGCAGCATAACAGATAAAATCTATGACGCGATGGAGCAGCTGACACGCTTTCCGTTGTCCGGGCCTCCAGTGCGTGATGCCCAGTTGAACGCCGCAGGATATCGCTATATCCTGGCGGGAAAATATCTGGTTTTCTACCGTCTGTTAGGGGACACGGTGGTGATCTACCATATCGCCCACGGTGCGTCAGACTATCCTAAATTACTCAAAACTGCATTCTTTTCATGATGAGGGGCCCCGTTTTTGGGGCCCCTCATTCATTATAGATTGCGCTATGGCCTGAAGCAGGCGGAGACGCGGTACAGCTTTAATCCTCCGCCCGCTCTTCGCTATCGGATTCCATCACTTCATCTTCCTCCGCCTCACCATAGTCGTAGTCATCCAGATCGGCGCTGCCCCTGGTATCAGGCTTCTTCTTGAAGAATTTCAGATAGCAGACCGCACTGCCGCCAACCAGGGCTGCCAGCAGCAGGACCGCCAGGACGCTGCCAATTCCGCCCGTTCTCCCTGGCTCCGGTTCTGGCTCAGGTTTGGTGACGGGCTCCGGCATGGGCTCGGGTTCCTTTCCGGCGCACTCGGTCATATTGACAGCGCAGACCGGGCAGGCCGTGTTGACCGCGCCAACAGCGCACCTCCCCCCACAGGAGCAGACCGGGGGCGCAGCTGTGCCGCTGTCCCCCACCAGGGCGGCGAGATCGGATTCATCCACCTGATTGAGGAAGTACACCTTGTACTGTTCCTCGCCCTCCCCGACAGCTACGTCGTAGTCGATTACGATGTAAAAGAGATTTCCGTCCCGCCCCTGTACGGTAATGAACTGCTTGTGCGTGTCCGCGTCATAGAGCAGATCACGGGTGTAGAAGCCGCCGCTGTCC
>ERZ777011.1897-NODE-1897-length-19119-cov-55.751888_pt1 | contig 19119 bp, 17 predicted proteins | sample MGYA00374964_ERZ777011 | MGnify/ENA primary metagenome ERZ777011 (study PRJEB29310, sample SAMD00008975) | mouse gut metagenome | study: EMG produced TPA metagenomics assembly of the Metagenome analysis of fecal microbiota from mouse which was promoted...
TGCTAAATCGGCTCCCGAATATTAACATTCATTATTAAACACCCTCTAATGAAAATAAGTATTAATTTTGCGCCCTAAATCTTAGGAAATGTCCGTATCATTATCACAAATTAGCAATCGCTATTCTCAGTTTGGCGAAGATGTCAAGAACCTGTTTGCAATAGTGCTTGGGATGGCAATATATACGATAGGGTTCTGTGTGTTTATTTTGCCGCATCACATAGTCATAGGCGGTATGGCTGGTTTTGGCACATTGGTGTATTATGTCACCTCAGGTTTTGTCCCGGTGGCAGCAGCCATGTATGGCACTAATATCCTGTTGCTGATATTCGGCTATAAGTATCTCGGGAAAGGGTTTGTGTTCCGGACTATTTTCGGAGCGACATTGCTTTCGCTGATGATAGGTAGTGTGGAGGGGGATTTCACGTCTCACCCGCCTATTGTGGCTGACACGACAATGAGTGTGATAATGGGAGCTATGCTGATAGGATTGGGTATTGGCGTGTATTACAGCCATCATGGCACAGCCGGCGGCACAGATATAGTCGCAGCGATATTGTCAACGGTAAGCGATATCACCGTTGGACGTGTGATGATGATAATAGATATGTCAATAGTGGCTTTGTCGTTTTTCCTTCCATTTGACGGTGACCTTGAAGAGAGGGTGCAGCTTCGTGTGGAGACCATAATATATGGTTGGATTGCCATATTCCTGTATTCTTATATCACGGATAAGTTTCTGAGTGCCGGACGTCAGACAGTGCAGTTCATAATACTGTCAGACAAATGGGAGGTTATAGCCGACAGAATAACCCATGAAACCGGACGAGGAGTCACCACATGGGACTGTGAGGGGTATTGGACTAAGACTGGACGGCAATTGATGCTAGTGTGGTGCCGGGAGATGGATACCTATCAAATATACAGGATAGTCAAGGAGGAAGACCAAGACGCATATATAACAAATTCATTTGTGCGCAGCGTTTACGGCAATGGTTTTGACACGCTGAAACTCAAAAAACGAAAAGCCAGAAGGATAGGTAATAAAAAATAAGATATGCGCTCGGAAGGGCGCATATCTTATTTTTTATCGGGTTAGAAGATGAACGGATTATTCTTCAGGAGCAAACATGGGATCCCACGGCGGAAGCAGTATGGGTTGCTGCTTTAAGATTTTCTGAATCTTGGGATCAACATATTTTTTGTTTACAACCACACGGAACATGTATTCGTTAAACCATTCGTCGGTCATGATGAGGTGTCCGTCGTTGGCACCATTGCCCCAGCTGTTTTCAACCAACCATTTCTTTGGCTTGCCGTTTTCGTCAAGGTCAACAGCTACGAGGGTCATGGCATGAGATGATGCGCTCGAATGAGTGCGGATGCGGTCGGCTTTATTCATTCCAAACTTGGTCCCTAAAAGAGAATCGTAGTCGAAGTTGTTTATGTCGAGGAGTCCGCGTTCTCTGTCTATGAATTTGTTTACGTCGCAAGAGAAATACATGGCATTGTTATCCTTTATGGATGCTATAGCCATCTCCTTGATATCTTCAATGGGGAGGTTGACGTAAGTCCAGTTTTTGCCATCGTAAGAATGACGGTCAAATTCGATCTCATAGTTCTTGTAATATTCACGGGAGGGATCGTTCATGAACATCACATAGTCGTTTTTGAGGTCATTGCCGGCAAATTCCTTATAGAAAGAGAGCGGGGTATAGGTCTTGGTCTCGATAGCTTTGCCGTCTTTGTCGCGGCGAGTCCATGTGAATTCAGTGGGGGGAACGCCGAGGTTGAGTGCGAGTATGCGATATACTTCGCCGAGCATTTCAAGTTTTTTGGCGTTCAATGCTTTTTTGTCGGCACCGTCAGCAGCCATCTTACGCAGTGTCAAGCCATCCTCTCTGAGGCGAAGACCTAAGAGCTGACGCATTTTTGAGGTGCTCTTACTGCTTGCTGTTTCACCCATTATTTCAATGGGAACGACGCCATATTTCATAAGGTTGTCGGCTATACCTGTATATTGTCCACCATCGGAGAGCGGTGCGGAGAAGAGCCAGTCTACAGTTCTGTCATCTGCCGGACGGTCGGAGGTGTCAATGATGCCCTGAAGGAAAAGATTTGATTTTTCAAGTTGATCCCAGAAGAAATTATAGTTCTGTGAAAGCTCGAGCTTAGGCAAATTGTGTTCAGCCATCATTTGTGCTCTGAGAACATTCAGTCCGGTAAACAACCAGCAGCGTCCTGAAGAGCGTTGATTGGTGATCCCTTTGCTGGGGACACGGTGTGAAAAATGGTCGTCGAAATTGTTGCGGTTTTCCGAATTTACAGCAAGTACGGCTAATGAATTATTTGCGATGGCGTTGTGAATAGCCTTATTTGCCGGGGTGGCTTCGTAGGATTTGCGGATCTGTTCGATGGCTTGCGGTGACAGCCCACCGTTTTTGTCAATGGGCGTTGCTGCATATATTGGTGATAATGCGGCAATTACCAATGATGTGGCTAATAAATAAGGATGTTTCATGTTGAAGATTAAAGTTAATTATAATGTGATTGGAATGATAAACGCAAAATTAATTTTTTTCGGGATATTTTGCAAAAATATCAATATGTTTAAAGATGATGATTAAAAAATGGGCTGAATGTTTGCAGAATTGGAAAAAAGATTATACCTTTGCACCGCAAAACCACGATATGGTTCCTTGGCCGAGTGGTTAGGCGCCGGTCTGCAAAACCGTTTACAGCAGTTCGAATCTGCTAGGAACCTCAGAAAATAATGCGACATTTCCCAAAGAGATGCCGCATTATTTTTTTTGCTATTGGCATATTTTGGGTTGATATATTTTGGGGTCAGTGGATAATGCAGTTTTGAGAAAATATCTTTAAATTTGTGGCTGAAGAGACTGTGCTTGCGTATGGTGTTGCAGTCCGCTCTTCTGCATATATTAATCTGCTCTATCGGACTGTGGAGCAAAATAAAAAGATTATGAGTAACGAAATTCTATACATACTCTTGCCGGAATATGCCGCGCATGAGATTGTGTATCTCTCGCAGGCTGTTGCCTCAGATGAGTTTGCCATGAAGGAGAATCCTAAGTATGTCAATAAGGTTGTGGCTCCCACTATGGAGCCGGTCAAGTCAATAGGCGGGTTCCGCACGATGCCGGATTACTCGTTTGAGACGATGCCCGATGATTATGCCGCACTGGTGCTGATTGGTGGTTTCGGATGGAGCAAGCCTTTTGCAGAACAAGTCGTGCCGATTGTCAAAAAAGCTGTTGAAAAAGGGAAGATTGTCGGTGCGATATGCAATGCGGCATCGTGGATGGCAAAACATGGTTTCCTCAATGCTGTGAAACATACCGGCAACGGTTTGGAGCAACTGAAAATATGGGGTGGAGAAAACTATACTAATTCCGAAGGTTATATACATGCGCAAGCCGTAAGCGATGGCAACATAGTTACTGCAAACGGTTCTGCAACCCTTGAATTTGCAAGAGAACTTCTCCTATTGCTTGAAAACGACACGCCGGAACGAATCGAAATGTATTATCAGTTCAACAAGCAGGGATTCTGCACATTATTCTCCCGTAATTAAAACATGCCCTGTACTGCCGATTTCATTGAGTTCGTCTGCGGCGCACTCGCCCCTTTAGGAGAGGTTCGTTCCCGCAAAATGATGGGAGATTATGTTATTTATCTGAATGATAAATGTGTAATAACCGCTTGCGACAATATAGCATTTGTCAAAAAACTGCCATGCATTGCAGATTTAATGGCTGATGCGGAAACCGGCTATGCTTACAAAGGCGCAAAGGAGGGATATATCCTCGATTTCCGTGACCGACATAAAACACTGAAGGTAATAGAGACTTTGTGGAAAGAACTGCCTTTCCCGAAATCCCGGAGGAAATAGTATGCCATACATATCAATAGAGAGCGGCAGATTGACCGCTGAACAGAAAAAAGAGCTGATTGAGCGGCTGACAGCAACAGCATCCGAGATTCTTTGCAGAGCAAAGCGCTTTGCGTGTTCCCATATTCCGGAGCAGCTCTTCACCGTCACCATCAAAGAGCTGCTGGATGAAAACTTCGGTATCCATAAAAAGAGAGCTATTTTTGTCTGGGAGAAACTTGGAACTGCATCGAGATGGAATTAACTACCATATCAAATAAGAAAGTCCTTAAATACATGACATTGGAAGAACTTTGGCAATTGTTTCCCATTGTTGATTACCTCTTGTCGGTTTAATGGCAAATCCATTTTGCCTATGTTCGTTTACACGATTGTGCCAAATCTTATATTTTTATACCATATTTGGCACCATCGTGAAATTACCCGTGTTTATATTATAATCGAAAATTTCTATCTTATAATTCCTTCTCAAACATTGCAAGGTCAACAATAACGGGCAAACCTTGAAACGCTGTTTCTCTTATTCCTGTAAGTCTATAACCTATATTCAGATACATATTGAAGGGGCGAGTGTTTTTAACTTGCGTATCAAGTCTTACCTCTTCATATCCATTTGCTTTGCAATATTCTTCAAAAAATGATACGAATAATTTCCCAAATCCCCGTTTCCCAAAATCGGGGTCAACTACAAGGGTATGTAAAACGCCAACCTTATCATTCTGTGCAGGGAAAGACCATTCTACCAGTGAATATGCCGGAGGTTGCTCCTGATTTATTATCGCCGAGGCAACGACCTTATCATCAATTGTCATGACAAAGAGAGTTTCATCGTTAAGTGCTTTTTCTGCTGTCTCTCTAATCGGGTAAATATTTGAATCCCATCCAATCGAAACCAATCCGGCTTCTTCCAAAGCATGGAGTTTCTTGTAAATGCCTGCAACCGCATCCACATCTTTATGAACAGCTTTTCGGATAATAGTATTCATAATATCTTTTTAGTGACCAATTACTTGGAAGAATAGTCTAAGGTTACAATTGCAAAATTACTAAAAATATGACAAATAGGCATAATGAAGCCTTCCAAAAATGAGCAGGTCGAAAGCAGGATTGGAATCTTCACAGATGCCAAATCCTGTCGCGATAGTTTCTCAGTTCCTTTTCAGTGAACCGAGATATCGCTTTGTCTAATTCACGGAGCATCGCGGCTTTGTCGTCGGGCAATGCTCTCGTGACTGTACTTCCTGATACAACTGCGATTCGGGGTAGATTGTCAGCGACACTATATTGATGATGCAGGAGCTGTGAATTGGCTTCGTATGGCGGGTTGCCGTACCTGTCCTGTGAAATGTGGTTCCAGATATAGTATATCTCGATATTTTTTGTTAATTTTGTGGTGAGCCAGAGTGCTTTGCGCCATGCATCGACTTCGGCAGAACACTTTTGCCACACACCATTGATATAGCAGGTGCTGTCACCAAAACCGCTTGAGATGGCGATGCTTTTAATGTGACATTATATCGAAGAAGCCAAAGTTGGGTAGGAACAATAGAATTACCAGAATTTGAATAGTAGAATCAAGATAAAATTCGAAAAGAAATATACCGACAAGTCGTTTGACATTGATATTACAAACTGACCCATACGGACTGATGGGCGAAAATTAAGAATGATTATGGAATCGAAATTTTGTCAAAGTTGCGGAATGCCGCTAACAAACGAAATCCTTGGCACGAACGCTGACGGTACGCCCAACGAGGAGTACTGCATATATTGCTACAAAGATGGCAAGTTCACGCAGGATATGAATATGGAGCAGATGATTGAACACTGCGCTCAGTTCACAGATGAAATCAACAAAGGGTCTGGGCAGAACTTGAGCAAGGAGCAGATGAAAGAAATGTTACGCCAATATTTATCCCAGCTCAATCGCTGGAAACAGGGCAACGACTCAAATCTGATAAAGAAAGCTGAGAAACTACTTGCGGAATGTCCCACAGTGACCATAGCGTCTATCAACGATGACGGCTTCCCTCGTCCTGTACCTATGGCGAAAGGGGATACAGAGGGATGTGGGGTGATCTGGATGGCAACCGCATCCGACTCTGTGAAGGTCGCTGATTTCAAGCGTAATCCGAAAGCCGGATTATGTTACGATAAAGACGGGTCAAGTGTTTGCCTGCGTGGCATGGTGGAAATTATCGACGATGATAAGGTACGCAAGGAAAAATGGCAGGATTGGTATATAAATCATTTTCCCGGTGGACCATCCGATCCGAACTATGTGCTGCTCCGTTTCGTCGGCACTGACGTCACTATCTGGATTGACCACGAATTTGCTCATGTCTCGATATGATCATATATGTATGAATGAATAATCCGGTATAAATTTGCTATACTACATTAAATTTAATTCATCATGAAAAAGTTACTCTTCTCGTTCATAGTCGTGATATCTTCGTTGGCTGGGTCGGCTCAATCGTATGATGAGCGCATAGCCACAGCCATGAATGAAGGTGATTGGTTTGCTTTAGATACCATTTATAATGCTGCACCAAAGGATTCCATAATGCCCTTTCTTGAGGTTTTCTCAAGATGCCTTATAGGAAATCGTTTTAATCGTCCGGACGTTTCAATTCCGGCATTTGACCAATTGTTCAAAGAACATACAGCATCTCTCGGTCTCAGTAATCTGCTGAGTTCTACTATAATGTATGCAACTGATCTGGGCAGGTTGGGATATAATGAACAAGCTGGAGCTTTGTCTAAGTCAATACTTGAAGCAACCCGTCAACACCTTGACTCAACGCGGACTGTATCATTGGAGCAATGCATTTCAAAATATGATGCGTTATCAGCGTACAGACCATACGACGTTACATTCTCGGATACTCTTGGTCGTATCCCGTTCAAGATTGTTCCAGTGGGTGAAGAAAAGCGTGGTTCGGTTCTTATGCATCTTGAAAATAGTTTTATTAATGGAAATAATGTAGATATAACCTTTGACACCGGGGCAGGCGTAAACATGATTTCAGACTCACTTGCCCGTAAATACAACCTTATTCCTATTGACGGCTATGTTACTGTCGCCGGTGTCGGACAACGTAAGGGACAGTTTGCTATAGCCAAGGATGTTAGAATTGGTAATATTGCCGTAAGCGATGTGCCGTTTGTTATTATGGATTTCAAAACAGGAAATGCCAAAGCCGATCAGTTTGTGGATTGTTTCAGTATCATTCTTGGAAGTGAGCTGATGCTACATTTGAAAGATTTGACAGTGGATTTCATCAATAGAGAAATTATAGTTCCTTCTGTAGCTCCGGTGAGAAGCAATACTCTTCCGAATATGTGTTTTGGCGAGGGTATGACTTTAAATGTAGCAGGGAGTGTATTAAATAATCCTATGATAATGAATATTGATACCGGTGACTCTGCATACGGTTCTTTGGGAGAATCGTTCTTCAATGCCAATAAGGATTTTATTATGTCGAATGCAGAGGTTGATACGATTCGTCGCGGCGGTCTTGGAGGTGTTGTGGAATCTTTATGCTATCGTGTTGATAATATGCCTGTAGCTATGGGTGGTCATACTGTCAACATATCCGGGCTCGTTGTCAATACGGAAAAAACATCTGCGGCAATGGATTTTGATTGCAATATAGGGCTAAAAACTATTATGATGTTTGATAAAGTAAGATTCAATCTTGTTGATTTCGTACTGACTACATATCCTAAAAGTCTCGCTAATTATAATTTTAGCCCTTATAAAGTTCCGTCATTTACATTTCCGAAATACAAGGGACCATCTGTTGTTCAAGCTTTAGGAATCATAGCGGTTGGTGTTACAAGAGGGCTGATTAATCCGAATGCTCCTGCTAATCCTGATCTATAGTATTATCGAGATTGGTGTTATTCCGGATGTGTAAATTGAAAATACAGTCAAAGAACTATTGAATAATAAAGATTCCCGGCTTGATAGGGCTGTGGAATTATTAATGAATAAAATACTGCCTAAACCAAACTTAGATTGACAACAGCTCAGGCAAAAACTTTCAGTAATTGGTTTAATTGTCAATATTGATAATCAACCTAACACGCTGAAAATCCAATAAAATGACTAACTTTGCACTTATAGTATGAAATATGCCAAGATTGATAGACGAATATGAAGCCAATAACAATACTTGATAAAGACTATCTCGCATGGGTGCAAACTCTATGTGAGCGATACCGCATAAGCCAAATTAGGGCCGCGGTTAAAGTAAACAAAGAAATGCTCCAATATTATTGGCTTCTCGGCAAAGAGATAACAGAGCGAGGTGATGAGAACAAATATGGTTCTGCGTTCTATGCTACACTTAGCCGAGACCTGAAGAAACGATTGCCCAAAGCCACGGGTCTTTCGGAAAGGAACATCAGATATGCCCAAAGTTTTTATGAGCTGTATTCCGGCTTTATTCAGAATTTGCAACAACCTGTTGCAGATTTACAATCGACTGAAAATAAAAGCGATGATATTGCGCACTTAAATCTGCAACAAGTTGTTGCAGATTTAATGAATGGTATATATCAGATACCTTGGGGCACCATACGCTCCTGATTGATAGGTTTTCAACTTATCCTGACAAGGCGGTGTTTTATGCCGGGGAGGTGGTTAAGAATGGGTGGAGCAGAGATATGTTTCGTAATTTTATTGATACAGACCTATATGAGCGGCAGGGCAAAGCGTTGACAAATTTCAAACAGACGCTACCGGAAGTGACAAGCGATTTAGCTCAGGAATTGACAAAAGACCCCTACGACTTTGCTTTCACCGGAATAACGACAAAGTATAAGAAGATACTCAAGGATGCGCTCTTGAATAATATCACTCAGTTTCTAATAGAACTTGGCACCGGCTTCGCTTACGTCGGGCGTGAATATCGATTACAGATCGGACAGACTGAGAAATTTATAGACCTCTTGTTCTACAATCTCAATTTATCGGCATACGTTGTTGTGGAGGTGAAAATCGGCAAATTTGACTTCGCAGATGCCGGTCAACTTGGAGGTTATGTTGTAGCCTGCAATCATATACTGAGAAAAGAGGGAAGGGACAATCCTACTATCGGAATTCTTATCTGCAAAGAGAAAGACAATCTTGTCGCTCAATATGCACTTGAAGCAAGCAGTCTGCCTCTTGGAATTTCAGAGTATGACCTCGCCCGACTTTATCCTGAAAAGGTAGAGGGAACTATCCCGACAATCGACGAACTGGAGAAAGGCATATTGTCGGAAGACGAGTGTAAAAAATAACAACATAAAAACCACACTCATAAATGAATCCGATATTATCGCCTGTTCGATGACTTAAAGGCGCAAGGAGGATGTAAACTGGCGCAGTGCCGCGAATTTCAGATGCTCCGGGTGGTTGTTTGTCGGCAACTTTGCCAATCGCAACGCTCGCTCCATAGCCTTTTGGCAATGATACGGGCTTAGTTCGCTAATTGTTCGCTTGTCATCGGGGAACTCTACGGAGCATAGTAATAAACCTGTGTTTAAGCGTAAAGATTACAGAGTCGAAAGATAAAAAACTTAGTGTCGTTTACCCCATGAAGCTTTGCTCTGAAAGCTTTTATCTTTGAGTTCATGGATTCGGCTGAAGCATTTGTGGAACGGTTGTTGAAGAAGTTGATTATTTCATCAGAGTGCTCGTAAAATGTCGCAGCGATGGTGTTGAAAGAGCGGAAACCTGATTCAGCCACCTTATTATACCAACGAGCAAGGTTGAGGCGGGCAGCATCGGCTGTGGATTTCTTGTTGGAAAATATTGCCCTGAGGTGTTGGGATAACCAGTATGCCTCTTTAAGATCAGGATAGAGCGAGAACATGAGATCAATGCGCTGCTGTTGGGATTCAGACCATTTATCAGGTGATTTGAACAGCGCATAACGTCCGCGGGCAAGTAGCTCCTTGAGAGTGTCGCCATTTGAAATCCGCTCAGGGATATACTTTTCGCCTGATAATTTTGCCTGTTCACGCGCTTCGGTACCGGCATTGATGGCATCCCAGCGATGCTTGATGCGGATCTCCTGCACAGCTTCCAGCGCCAGCTTCTGAACATGAAAGCGGTCAATCACGCACTTTGCCATGGGGAAAGCATAGCGGCATATACGGTGCATGCTGTCGGCCAGATCAAGAGTTATCTCAGTCACCCTGTTTCGCAGACGACTGTCAATCTGTCTTAATGCGTGCAGCACTGTATCAGAGTCAGTCCCAAGCACTATGGCCACTATGGAATGTTTTCGCCCGTGAGCTGCTTTGTTGGTGACAATCGTATATAGTTCGCCCTTACTCAACGATGTCTCGTCAATGCTCAGATGTTCTCCGATGTTTTCAGGGAAGACACGCCAGTGCTCGGCGTGAAGGCCTTCCGCCGTGTCTTTCCACTGCCAGTAGCCGCTCAGATGCCGCTTGTACTGACGCTCAAACAGATCCCCGTCGATATCGAAAAACCACTCAAGAGAGCGGCCCGTAATCGGGTATTTGTCCAAGCATATCTTTTAAAAAAAACGAAAACTCTTTCGAGAAGCGGGTCCCTTCGGCGACCAAGTCCCAGCGTCGGCTGACGCTCTTGCCGGTTTCAGTCTCAACCCAACGCCGACGCTTGGTGTGGAACGACATCTTGCGTCCTCTGACCGGATAATCCCGCACGATGCCTTCATCATAGAAGCCGTTCGGGCGAAGCTGCCCTGGTGTGTAACCCTCTACTCCATTATCTCGTTCCTCCAAAGTGACATCAAGCGTTTCTCTGGTCTATAAACCCATATAAAATATACAATTTTTAATATTTAGCGGTGGGTGGGAATAAAGAAAGAGCTAAATCTTTGTGACTTAGCTCTTTCTTTGTGTTGCCTTGGAAGGATTCGGAATTATGTACGGCTATAAATGAATTTGAATATGATTATCAATGAAAGTCAGCGTATTACAACAATTTTGAATGTTAATAAATCCATAGGAATTTAATTCAACGCACTTTTGGTTGTGCAAAAACGTTATACTTGCACAACGGTATTTTGAAATGCACAACCAACTATGGAAAGAATAACTCTCTACCTCCGCACGACAAAGACGAGCGGTAAAATCAAGCTCCGCTTCCGCCTTACCGAAGGGCGTGAGGTGCAGCTATTTCACAAGAGTCAGATTGACGCCGACCTCGCCGACTTGAAGAAGTTTGAGATGGACGGCTCCTTGAAGCCTCGTGTCAGTATCTATAACGAGAAACTGCGTATCGCAATTACTCGGGAAATTGAGGCTATGCGGGAGGCATACAATCTATTGAAAGATGAAGGGCGAGTATTTGACGCCAATGATTTTGAAGAAATGATTGACAAGATACTCAACCCGGAGAAATACAATATTGTCAAGGTTGAAGAAGTGGAGACACTACTCGACCGATTCAATAGGTATATTGACGGACTGAAAACATATGGAACTGTCAGCGAAGGACGAGCAAAAATATATCGTATCGTCTGGGATAAACTTTCGCGTTTCCTTATTATTTTCAAGAAAGCCAAATATACTGCGGAGCAGTTTACCCCGGAGGATATATTGGCATTCCGTGAGTTCGTTATCAATGAATACAAATATGTAGATAAATATAAGACTGTATATGGCAACTTGCCAAAAACATCAGTGCCGACTAAGCAGGCGAGTATAAACACCGCCTCCGCAAAACTTTGCGCATTGCAGGCTTTTTTCAATGAGCTGGAAGAGAATGACGAGATTTTGAAATCTCCGTTTCGACGTCTCACCAAGAAAAGACGGAACGAAGCACTGAGAGAACAGTATGATGACCCTTTCTTTCTTCGGTATGATGAGGTTCAGCAGATAATGACGGCAGATGTTCCCGATAGTCTGAAGGAAACCAAAGAAGCCTTTCTTCTTCAGTGCGCTCTCGGTTGTCGCATCGGAGATTATCTGAAGTTGTCAATGTCGAATATCGCAATTACCGACGATGGCATTCCTTATGTTCAATATCTCCCCAAGAAAACTATGAAGACACAGAATGACCGACGAGAAAAGAAAACACCATTGATGCTGTTTGCGTTGGAAATCGTCAAACGTTCCGGCTTCAAATTTGGAGTTCTCAAATATGCGTCCGGCAAGAGTGGGTATAACGCTAAGATAAAGAAACTGCTTGAACACTGCAAGATTGACCGATTGGTTAATCAGTATGACGAAGCGACAGGTACGATGCTCCGCGTACCTCTACACACTGTCGGCAGTAGCAAATTATGTCGAAAGACACATATTGACATATCCAACAAGGCTCAGGTCAATATGTATGCCACAGGGCTACATGAGGTTGGCAGTAGTGCGGTAGAACATTACTCAATGCTTGAGATTCGAGACTTGTTCACTCTGCTATGCGCTGCTTTCAATCAGCCTCAATATCGGGTTGATAAACAGCTAAATATCCTCCTTGATGAGAAAAATGAGGAGGATGATGGCTCAACAGCAACTGTGTAATAAACTTTTTGACAGAATGTAGTGTTGGAATTTTGTGATGAGCAAAATATTTACTATCTTTGCAAACACAAAGGGTAGTTTCCCCTTGAAAGAAATACTTCGCTTGCGCGAGCAACGATTTTAGGGATCGGTTTCGCCCGGTCGGAAAGAGCAGTCGAAAGACCGCTCTTTTTTATTTTTTAATGCGGTATTACTTTCTGCCCCAACAGCACTCCGTTGTCTTGGAAAATATTGTGCTTTACAGCTTCGTAAGAGGGATTGTTCCTTTCCGGATGGAGCAGATGTATAGTAACTGGATATGCTATCAGGTCAGCTATCTGCAATCCGATGATATTGTCCTTCTTATTCTTAAAACCGAAGTCTCTGACTCTTGAACGCAGTCGGTTTGCTTCAACCCATTTTGTTCCACGATTGCGTAAGCCATTGTAATAGTCAAGTAGTTTATTGTCCTCTTTCTTGCCTCGGCGTTCAACAACAACAGAAATTTCAGGCGAACCTTCATTATCGTTATTGTCAACACAGAATATGCTTCTTTCGATGAGATAGGATAATGACAGTCCATAGACATCATCTTCTTCACCACGCACGCAGAACTTATTGAGTTGCTCTTTCAGAATAGTGCAGCTTACAATTACATATGCCTCATGCAGACTGAGTATTCTTTCAATGCTTTCAAAAAATCTTATCCTTACACTCTCATCGGCAAGAATTGAAAATGGGCCACGCCATTTACGGATGTCAACGGAATGGATAACAACATCTTTTGTACCGAATATATCTTCTTTCAAATCCTCAAAAGCTTTATTCAGTGCATTAAGATTCTGTCGGGATACAAGTATACCGCACAAAGTAAATACCGGAAATCCGGGGTCGTACTTTGCGAGGTTGTGGTCTCCGCACTCATCAATAAAGAGGTAATATTTTGACTTTGTTGTCTTTCCCATTGTAATTTTCAACGCAAAGTTACTAAAAATCCGCGAGGTAAGTTCCCCATCTTAGATATTTTCGCTAACTTTGAAATAGGATAACCCTCGGACTGTCCACGACATTTTGAAAAATAAGAAGCGTTATGCGCGATAACTATACTCTTTTTCAGATAGCTATAAATTTGTATCGTGCTGATGGTGTACTAATTAGTTGGATAAATCGAAAATCGAAGTTCTGATTTTGGGATTTTTAAGGGGCGTTAGTTATATTTAATGCGATTCTTTTTCGGCGAGTTCCCAAAGATTTGAGGCACTGAATAGCAAGGCAATGAGAAAAAATCGCTAATTTTGTGTTCGTATATGGCGCAGTTCAATCAATACGACTCTCTGATTGACCTCACGGCAATTAAGGATTATTGCCATGAGCATGGTCGTATTGTCCATTATCCAAAGGATGATGTTTTTGTTCAACAAGGGTGTTTAGCCAAATATCTCGGAGTCGTGGAATCGGGGTATTTCAAATATACGACCTTGACCTCTTCGGGCAATGACGCGGTTGTAGGCTTTGCTTTTGAGGGAGAGATTGTAGCTGATTATTACAACTCTTTCAATGGGCTTTCCTCCGGAGTCACAATAAAAGCAGGAACCGACACTTCGGTATGCCAAATAAGAACTCAAGAGGCACGAAATGTATTTTACGCATTCTTTGACGGCAATCTTTCTGCTGTAAATGGTGTACTGTTCAGTGAAATTTATTCCCGTCAACTTGAACTATACAGAAAGACACCTACAGAACGCTATCTTGACTTAATCTCCCAATATCCTGATATTTTAGACATCATTTCGTTACGCGACATAGCCTCGTATCTCCTCGTAACCCCGGTATATCTGAGCAGAATCCGAAAAAATCTCGCTAAAAAATCCGGGGAATAAAACTTGTTTTATCCCGAAGTCATTTTTTCTGCCGAACTTTGCCAATAAAAAATTGGCAAATGAAAAATAGGATACTCATATCAATATTAAGTCTGATGATTGCGGTGCCCTTCATTGCATTGGCACATGCAGATATTACGAGCCAATCGGACGTTGCCTCGGTAATTGCCAGAGTCCAAGAATTGAAAGGAGTTGTTGTAGATGAAAACAAAGCTCCTATAAGTTTTGCAAATGTAGTTGTGCTTAAAGCCGACTCTACCTATTTCGCTGGCACGGTCACAGATGAAAATGGATTTTTTGTGTTCAGGGAGAATTGGGAGGGTTCCAGATTTATAAAAATCTCTTCTATCGGTTATGTCTCTCAATCCCTTGACATTCCGCAGACGGGAGATTTGGGTATAATTACCCTTGATGCTAAAAGCACCATGCTTGGTGAAGTCGTGGTAAAATCCAATCGTCCGGTCACGGCTATCAAGGGCGATGCCCTTGTCACTAATGTGGCCGGCACACAGCTTGAACATGCCGGAACAGCAGAGGATGTTTTGGTTCAGGTTCCCATGGTTGTAGGACGCAACGGTGTCTTTGAGGTTTTCGGCAAAGGTTCTCCGGCAATATACATCAATGGTCGTCTCGTGCGGGATTCCAATGAACTCATGCAGATAAGTTCAGCCGATATAAAAAACGTTGAGGTTGTGACAAATCCAGGTGTGAAGTATGACGCTTCTGTAAATTCTGTAATTCGTATAACAACGAAACGTCCGCAGGGAGATGGTTTCAGCGGTCTGCTTCGTTCCACCCTCAGGGAGAATAAATATTTCTCCAATGTGAATCAGGCGAATTTCAAATATAGGACAGGTGGACTGGAGGTATTCGCCAATTTCGGTGAGGCAACAGCAAAGTTCCAGAGCAATCAATATGGAGTGTCCAACTCTTCTCTGCTATGGGAGGAAAAGATTACCCAGAAGGGATACGGAAACGTAACTGACTTTTTCGGAAAGGCGGGATTCTCATATATGTTCAATGAGCTACATTCAATAGGAGCATATTATTTCAATGGAATTACAAGTGACAAGATGCATCATACTCATGATACAAAACTGTCAGCCAGTGGAAAGTTTTTAGACGGAGCCACAAGTACACGTTCAGGTGACACAAAAAAACTCCCACAACATTATGCCAATATCTATTATAATGGCAAAGTTGGGAATCTCGGTATTGATCTTAACACCGATTATCTGTGGAATAAGTCCCGATTAGATGTTACGGTGGATGAAGTCAGCGTGAATGAGGGAAACTCTTTGATAAACTCTCTCGGGACGAATCGGGGAAGGATGTTTGCTGAGAAACTTGTTTTAAGCTATCCTGTGTGGAAAGGGGGGATTGAGGTCGGCGAGGAATTCGTATCTTCGCGCTTCTCTTCCGATTATATGACTGATGCAGAAATCATAAACGATGCGAATATAAGGGTTGACGAAAATAATATTGCCGGATTCCTTGATTTAAGACAGACATTCGGCCGTTTCAGTCTCGGAGCCGGATTGAGATATGAACATGTGAAATTCGATTATCTGGAGAACGGACAGAAAAATGAAGATCAGAGCAAGACATATAACAATCTTTTCCCCTCTTTTTTCATGTCCACTACGGTAGATAAGGTTCAGCTTTCAATGAGCTATACCAGCAAGACAAAACGGCCTAATTATGGCGATCTTGATGGCACAATCGATTACATCAACCGTTTTACACTTCAGGGAGGAAATCCTTATCTTAAACCGGAAAAGACGCATACTGTGGAACTTACCGGAGCATGGAGACGAATTTTCGCACAATTGTCATACACATATAAAAAGGATCCCATCATATCGACCACCAAGCCCTACGGTGAAAGTGGAGAAGTAAAGCTCATGACTCTGGATAATTTCCCGGAGATACATTCAATCCGCGCTTTTATCGGAACCAGTTTCAATGTCGGCATCTGGGAACCTCGAATAAATCTCGGTTTAACCAAGCAATGGTTTGCAATAGATACTTGGAAGGGGCGTAAACGCTTGAATAACCCACAAGGAATGGTGCAGTGGCAGAATGCCATACATCTTCCTTACGATATATGGTTGAACATTGATATGGCATGGGAAAGCGCAGGCAATGACAGAAACATGTACCGCAAATCCTGTTCCTATATGAATGCCAAACTGTACAAGGCTTTCTTTAACAACAGCCTCAGTGTCACTGTCGAGGCAAACGACATCTTCAACAAGCGTAATTATGGAGTGACCTCATTCAGCAGAGATATAACCCGTTACGTCTGTGTTACGGATCTAAGCCGTTCATTTTACTTGACACTACAGTACACATTTAACTCCAGTCGTGACCGTTACAAAGGACGCGGAGCAGGTGCAAACGAAAAGAATCGATTCTAAATATTTATATATTACCTTAAATATCAATAGAAACTATTCCAGCTCACTGCATTTTAGGATATAAATTCCTGTTTTATAAATCCGAGTGCTATATATCCTTATAAAAGGGAGCCACAGTCTAGAAATTGTGGCTCCCTTTGCATCATCTGATTCCGAAGCCTCTCTTGACTGTCTGTTTCAGGGATTGCCACTTTTCCTTGAACCATTGGAACATCCTCTTGCCTCCGAGATGAAGGCGGTAGTTGTTGTCATCGGTCGGGTCGCGCTTGATTTGCACCTCGACATTTCCGACATCGACATTTTTCTCCTCATTGGGGTCATAGAGCGTAGAGCCTGTTTTGAATGACCTCGGCTTTCCGTCAAGTAAAGCTGTGATTTGTGAGTCTGACATTCTCACCTCGATGCAGTCTCTAATGGCTGGCAAGGCAGCAATGGCACCGGGAAAGAACCGTTGGATAAGGTCTTCGGTCTCCTTATGTCCTCTGACTATGCTGTCATGCTGCTCTTTCTGCCTGTCGAGCTGCTGTTGCAAATCCCATATCCGGCTGCGGTGGGTCTTGGCGGTTTCATCGGCTCGCTCTTTGAGCGTCTTGATTTCCTCACGTCTTTCGGCGAGTTCAGACTCAAGTTTCTTGGTCTTGCTGCCTGTGAATCGGTTGGCGAGATTGCTGAGGGCATCCTTGCGGTTGGAATCGCGCTGCGCTTTCGCTTCCGCCGCTTCCCGCAAGGCTGTCTCTTTCTCTTTTTGCGCTGCCTCAGTCTCCTTGACACAGACAGAACGTTCATCAATCAGCTTGGACTTGTCAACCTTGATATCTGCAATCTCGTCAGTGACTTTCTTCTTGTCGGCCTCCAACTGCCTTTTCTCATCGGATAAGGTTGTATTGGTGGCGGCGAGAGAAGAATTTTCTTTGACAAGTTCGGACTTCCGCTTTTCAAGCTCGCTGTTCTGCCGGGACATCTCCGCGTTGGCGGCTTTAGTTTCGGCAAAAGTTTTGTCCATCCAGCGGTTGCCTCGTTCAAGCTCTTTCTTGCGTTTCTCCAAGGATTGCGTCTCGGTGTCGAGCTTCTCTTTCTCGGCGGAGAGTCCGGCCACATCCTGCTCCAGATCTTTCTTTTTGATCTGGCACTGGCGGTAGTATTCGTGCTGGTCGACATGGCGGGCTTCGGAGCCACGGATGCCACGTTCCAGTCCGAATCGTTCCATTGCCTCGGCATAGGTGTCCTGAAAGCGGATAAGATTCTCGCGAGTCATGATGTCGTTTGCACTCAACCGCGGTCCGTCTTTGGACTTGGTGCGGTAATGCTTCTTCGCATTGGACTCGCTCGTCTTCTTCTTTCTCTCGGTGGTGACTATCGGCACGACCGTGACATGAAGGTGCGGTGTCTGCTCGTCCATGTGGAGATGTGCGCCGACAACATTCTCCTCTCCGAATGTTTCCTTTGCCCAGAGTACACTTGACTCCGCCCAATCATCGAGCCTACCTTCATCGGCTAAACGTCTCAGGGCATCGCCGTCAGAGGACAGCAGGATGTTTAGGGCAAGCACCTGGTTCTTGCCAATCTTCCGTGTCAGTCCGGCATGGTCAAGACGGTGCTGGATTGCCTCGCCCAGACCGTCAACTCCATCGGGATATTTGATGAAATCATCACGGTTGAGATGGCGCAGTTCGGGGTGGGCGTTATCGGGCTGGGTGCTTCGCTCGATGTGTCGGACGATGGCGGTGCATGAACCGCTTGCCTTCATGATGTGGAGTACTGCGTAACTCATAGGCAAGCGGCGTCTGCTTGTGGAACAATCGGAGTGTACGGCTTCTCGTAAAGCCGTATAGGGGTTTCCAAAGGGGGTGACCCCATTGGCTCAGTAGGGATATTTTTAGCGTGGTGGCAGACCATGCGGCTCGACTTATTGAGCAAGCCGAGAGCAATGGAATTTATTCCAATTGCCGAGGCGCCGCCAATAATGGCGTAGCAAAAATTCCCTAATGAGCTAAGGAATTTCCGGATGGCGTAATTTCCGTGCCGCCACTGCACGGATGGTACTGCACTGCCATAGCAGTGGTGCACCGCTATAACCACTGCACTGACTGCAATGGTTTCTTCGATGAAAAAGGGATGTTTCACGGGACTTCTGTTTGAGAATTTACCCCTTGGCATTTTCGTCATTTTGGCACAGACGGGGTGCTCGGCATCTCCGTAGGAAATGCCAAAGTGACAATAATGCCAAGGGGGAATGTTTATAATCTGGAATAGTTTCCGTGGGCGGAATGGACGAACAGAACGCCGTTGCGGTCTTTGAGGAAACGCTTGAAACTGCGCTCCGACATACCGCATTTCGCGGCGATCGCCACGCCCTCGGCGGTGGTGAACGTGCCGGGCAGTTCCGATAGTACGGCAAGCTGCAACTCCGTCAAAGCGT
>ERZ777011.1899-NODE-1899-length-19113-cov-3.361108_pt1 | contig 19113 bp, 19 predicted proteins | sample MGYA00374964_ERZ777011 | MGnify/ENA primary metagenome ERZ777011 (study PRJEB29310, sample SAMD00008975) | mouse gut metagenome | study: EMG produced TPA metagenomics assembly of the Metagenome analysis of fecal microbiota from mouse which was promoted...
GAGTATTACGAAAGGATCAAGTAGTTTTCTGCGGCGTGCCGCAAGATGCGCAGGGGACCCCGATCGGGGTCCCCTGCGTCGTTGCTGGTCGGAAGCGTGCCGGGGGCACGGGCAGAGAGATGGACATGCACGGGAGCAGGGACCCGGTCCGGAACGAGGTGCTTCCGATTGACGGTGGTTATGCGGGCAAGCTTCTTCTATGGCCAGCGCTTCTACTCCATCTACCCCGGGTCCAGGTATACCATCTTTAGAGGCTTCCTCTCCTGGTTTTGCTTCGGCTATCGGATAAGGAGTGCGCAGGGCCGTCCTGCGGAGGGCTGTGCTTCCGATGCGGGAGTCCGGACGTTGCCCTGTCACCCCGTCGTCCTGTCACCCCGTCGCCCTGTCGTCCCGTCGTCCCGTCGTCCCGTCGTCCCGTCGTCCCGTCGTCCCGTCGCAGGCTCCGTATCTTCTTTCTCTTTCCGCCGCTTGCCTTGCTGGTTCGTGGCGGCTCTTCGGCCGTGCGGCAGGGCGGTTGCAAAAAAAAGAGGGAAAATTGGCGGTATATTGGAAAGTTGATAACTTTGCGGCCCGGACCCGGAAAATAAACGGAAGGTCCGCGGAGCAAGCAGAAAAAAAGAGATGGAGCAATTCACGACCGTAGAGGGTTTGAAGGCGGGACTGGCCTCCCGGAGGGGAACTTCGATAGGCTTCGTACCCACCATGGGGGCACTGCACGAGGGGCACGTTTCCCTGGTAAAGAGGGCCCGTGCCGAGAACGACACGGTGGTAGTAAGCGTATTTGTGAATCCTACGCAGTTCAACGACAAGGAGGACCTGCGTAACTATCCCCGCACGCCGGAGGCCGACCTGGAGGTACTGCGTGCCGCGGGCGCCGATGTGGTGTTCATGCCGTCGGTGGAGGAGGTCTATCCCGAACCCGACGCGAGGGTGTTCGACTTCGGCATGCTGGACAAGGTGATGGAGGGGGCGACGCGTCCGGGCCATTTCAACGGCGTGGCGCAGGTGGTAAGTCGTCTGTTCGGCTTCGTGGAGCCGGACCGGGCCTATTTCGGAGAGAAGGATTTTCAGCAGATAGCGATCATCAAGGCGCTGGTGAAACAACTGGGGCTGCATATCGCCATCGTCGAGTGTCCCATCGTCCGGGAGGCCGACGGATTGGCGCTCTCCTCGCGCAACAGGTTGCTCACGGCGCAACACAGGACCGCGGCTCCGGCCATTCACGCCGCCCTGTGCGAAGGGGCCGGGTTGGCCGGTAAGCAGAGCGTGGCCGAGGTGTGCGGTCGGGTGACGGCCCGCATCGAAGGCGAATCGCTGCTGAAGGTGATCTATTGCAAACTGGTGGACGAGGATACGCTGGAAGAGGTCGCCGGCTGGGACGGCGCGGGGCATATCCGCGGTTGCGTGGCCGTGCAGGCAGGAGATATCCGTTTAATCGACAACATGCGTTTCTTATGACGATAGAGGTACTGAAATCCAAGATACATCGGGTGACCGTCACCCAGGCGAACCTCAACTACGTGGGGAGCATTACCATCGACGAGGAGTTGCTCGAAGCCGCCAACATCATTGCCGGCGAGAAGGTGCAGATCGTGAACGTGAACAACGGCGAACGGCTCGAGACATACGTCATCAAGGGCGAGCGCGGCGGCGGGCAGGTATGCCTCAACGGCGCCGCTGCCCGCAAGGCTGCCGTGGGCGACGTGGTGATCATCATCTCCTACGCCTCCATGGATTTCGAGGAGGCGAAAACGTTCGCTCCGTGGGTGGTCTTTCCCGATACGGCGACCAACCGTCTGATAAGGTAGGAGGGAAGACACGCGACGATTCGGTTCCGGGACCAGGCGGTTCCGGAACTTTCGTTTTGTACGACGGGGTGCCGTGCGTCGGCTCCGTTACTGCGCTTGCTGCGGCATCTGCCGTCGCCCGGACCGTTGCGGAATGCCGCCGTGCTTCCCGTGTCCGGTTTCCTATTTTTCGCGAATAACGGGGAAAAACTTTGTTTTTACGGGCTTTTGGCCTAACTTTGAAAATCCGCATGGATCGCCATTTTAAAACCGTATTTGATGTAGATGGGTTTCTTCAGTGCCATACCGGCCGGATTGTACGCATTCGTGTTACGGATACGGCATCTGCTCTATGATTCCCGAATCATCAAGCGCTACCGGGCCGATATTCCCGTCGTATGCGTGGGCAATATCACGGTGGGGGGGACGGGTAAAACGCCTGTTACGGAGTACCTCATCGACCGGCTGGAGGACAGTTACACGGTGGCGGTTCTCTCGCGGGGCTATGGCCGCCGGACGAAAGGATATCGGGAGGTCGGACCGGACTCCTCTTTTCTCGATGTGGGCGACGAGCCCAAGCTGATCAAGCGCAATCATCCTTCCGCGGTGGTGGTCGTGTGCGAGAAGCGTGCGGAGGGGATCGCCCGTATCCGCCGCGAGCATCCCGAGGTGGACCTTATCCTGCTCGACGACGGTTTCCAGCATCGCCGCGTGGACCCCAAGGTGAATATCGTGCTCGTGGATTATACGCGGCCCGTCTGGGAGGATCACTTGCTCCCCTGGGGGCGTCTGCGGGATCTTCCCTCGCAGATGGACCGGGCCAATATCGTGATCGTCACCAAAACCCCTCCGGATATCACTCCGATAGACCATCGCATCGCAGTCAAGTCCCTCAAACTTTTTCCCTACCAGAGCGTGGTGTTCACGTCGATGGTACAGGGGGAGCCCGTGCCGCTGTTCCCTGATGCGGAAGGGCTCGTGAAGCCGGGACGCAACGTGGCCCTGCTGGCGGGGATAGGCAATCCGCGTCCGCTGGCCGACTACCTTTCGCAGCATTACGAGCTCCGTGCCGAATGGCTCTTCAGGGACCATTACGTCTACAAGGTGCGCGACCTGAAGCGGATCGTGAACGAACTGGCCGCACTGCCGGAGGATACGGTGCTCTTCACCACCGGCAAGGATGCCGTGAAGCTGTGCAACCGGAAGAAAATACCGGTCGAACTGCAGCGCCGCCTCTACCGGATACCCGTCGGGATCGCTTTCCCCGACGATGACGAGAAGCGATTCCTTCGGTTGCTTTCGGAACATATCGCCTCGCGCGAATAGGTCGCGGAACTCTTCCGCCGCATTGCGTTTAACCGTAGCCGGGTACCGGCTTTTAACAGATAGAGCTATGGATATGCTTGAAATGATAAAGAATGCCGCCGCTTTCATCGACGGACGCACCTCCGGATTCCGTCCCGAGGTCGGCATCATTCTGGGAACGGGGCTCGGCGGGCTCGTGGATCACATCGCCGTCGGCCACACCATCGACTACGCCGATATTCCGAACTTCCCGGTATCGACCGTGGAGGGGCACAAGGGGCGGCTTATTTTCGGCGAGCTGGGCGGTCGCCGTATCGTCGCCATGCAGGGACGTTTTCACTACTACGAGGGGTATACGCCCCAGCAGGTGGTGTTCCCCGTGCGTGTGATGAAGTTCCTCGGAATAGAGCGTCTTTTCGTCTCCAATGCGAGCGGGGGGATGAACCCGACTTTCCGTGTGGGGGACCTGATGGTGATAAACGATCATATCAACCTGATTCCCAATCCGCTGATAGGACCCAATATCGAGGAGCTGGGGCCGCGTTTTCCCGACATGAAGCGGGCTTACGATCCCGCCCTCATCGCGTTGGCGACGGAGATTGCGGAGCAGGAACGGATCAAACTCCAGTACGGATGTTACGTCGGACTGACGGGACCTACGTTCGAAACCCCTCAGGAGTACCATTACGTGCGGGCCATCGGCGGCGATGCGGTGGGCATGTCCACCACGCCGGAGATCATTGCGGCCCGTCACATGGGGATTCCCTGTTTCGGCGTGTCGATCGTCACCGACCTCGCGTCGGACGACTCCGTATCGCACGAGGTGGTGCAGGAGCAAGGCCGCAGGGCCGAACGGGAGATGACCCGTCTGTTCATCGGAATGCTCGCCCGGCTTTAGCGGCTCGCCCTTGGGGGGAGGGGAGATGCCCGGAACCGGAGGGGACGACGCGGCCGTGTAGCCCGACAGAGGGATGGTGCGGGATGTAATTGAGTTAAGGAAAAATGAGATCGTTATGATTAACAAGGTTATTCTGATAGGAAATGTGGGTGCCGATCCGGAGATACGCACCCTGGAGAGCGGGGTCAAAATGGCCCGTATCCGGATAGCGACCACCGAGCGGATCTACAACCGCGAGGCACAGGAGTCCCGCGACCATACCGAATGGCACAGCGTAGTGCTTTGGCGCAACCTGGCCGACGTGGCCGATCGTTTTATCCGTAAGGGTTCGCAGGTCTATATCGAAGGGCGTCTGCGCAGCCGCGAGTGGACTGACCAGCAGGGCGTGAAACGCTACTCGATCGAGATATTGGCCGACGACCTGAAGATGCTCGGCCGCCGCTCCGACAACCCCTCTGCCGGACAGCCCCTTTCGCCGCAGGGCGGGCAGCAGGGATACGGTTCCTCGTCCCAGCAGCAATACGGCGGGGGATACGGTCAGAGTGGCAACTCCTATTCGGGAGGCGGGTATCAGTCGCAGCAACCTGTGCAGACGCCGGCTGCTCCGGAGGTGAACCTCGACGATCCGGACGACCTTCCCTTCTGACGGCGGAGCATAGACGGACGGAGCGTTTTCCGCAGGAATACCGCAGGCGCGGGGAGCGTGGGTGCGAACTGCGGTGTGGCGGTTATCCCTACGTTGGGCTGCATGAAAAAACGTGTGCCTCGGTCGCCGCGAGAAGCGTCGGCCATATCCCGAGAAGATACACGGCAGTGCATTGCACTGCCGTGTTTTTTATGCGAGCGACAGGGGGACTTGCCCGGTCTTTGCGGTCGGTCGGGAAGCTTTGCCGGCCTGTACGGCCGTAGATTCTTCTTACGCCGGTCCTCTTTTGTACGGGTAGGGCGGTCGGCTATTGCGGTCGGTCGGTTGTCCGGGGCGGCGAATACCGTTCCGTTGAAAACCGGTGCGTTGCATGAACCTCCTCCTCGGGAAGAGGCCGTGTCCCGAGCCGGTTGGACCCGCGGTATTGGGCCCGATGCGGTCGTTTTCGCCGCCGGGCGGCTCCGCTCGGTGATACGGGTTGAAAGATGGCAGGCTTCGCCAGACGGGTGTCGCGGGCGTTTCCGATGGTGTGTCGTGCAAATTCGGGATGCGCGGGGACGGAAAGACCGAGGGCGCATTCGTCAAAATGCAGCGAGGGAAGGGGTCTGACCCCTTCCCTCGTGTCATATGGTCGGCCCTTGGCGGCGTTCTTCCCGATTTCTGCGTCCTCTCCAGGGGAGTGTCCCGGAGGCGGGAGCTTGTCGCAGCCCTGATCCCCGGGGAATGGTCCCGTGCCGGCGGCGAAGTTACACCAGTTCTTTTTGCAGCTTTCGGATCGTGGCGTCGGCGGGAGCTTTCTGGTAGAGGATGCGGTAGACGGCGTCGGCGATCGGCATGTAGATATCGAATTTCTTGTTTATCTGATTGATACATGCCGACGAGTAGTAGCCTTCCGCCACCATCGTCATCTCGATCATGGTGCTTTTTACGGAGTATCCCTTGCCGATCATCGTTCCGAACGTCCGGTTGCGGCTGAATTTCGAGTAGCAGGTGACCAGCAGGTCGCCCAGATAGACCGAGGCGTTGAAGTCGCGCGGCGCGGGGTAGGTGCGCTCCATGAAGCGACTCATCTCCATGGCGCTGTTGGCGATGAGTACCGCCATGAAGTTGTCGCCGTACCCCAGACCGGTGCATATCCCCACGGCCAGGGCGTAGATGTTCTTGAGTACCGCGCCGTACTCCACGCCGTAGATGTCGGTGGAGTAGACCGTGTTGATGTAGCGCGAGCCGAACTTGCGGCCCAGTATTTTGGCGTTCTCCATATCCTTGCATACCATCGTCAGGTAGGTGAGACGCTCCATGGCCACCTCTTCGGCATGGCTCGGGCCCGATACGATGCCGATACGGTCGAACGGCACGCCGTAATCCTGGTGCATGAATTCGGCGATGGTGATGTATTCGTCGGCGATGATTCCCTTGATGGCGGACACGATGAACTTGTCGTCGAGCGACACCCGCAGCGGTTCCAGCGTGGCCTTGATGTAGGCCGACGGTACGGCCAGCACCACGATGTCGGCCTTCTCGAACACTTCGTTCACGTCGCCCGAGATGTCGAGTCGGTCGGCGTCGAAATGGACGTCTTGCAGGTAACGGGTGTTGGTGCCGTTGGCGGCGATGCTTTCGCGTATCTCCGGTTCGCGGATGTACCAGGCAATCCGCTGTTCGTTTTCGAGGAGTATCTTGACGATGGCGGTCGCCCAGCTTCCGGCACCGATCACCGCACACCGTGCGTTCGGTTTGATCGAATATTTCATGTTCAGTAGGATAGGATGGTTCGTTCCGAATGTAAAGGTATCAAATTTACGGAAATTAGGGATGCTCCACGCCGGTTATTCTCTTGCGGAGGCTGCCTCAGAGCCGTCGGATGCGAAAAAGCCCCGGTGTTTCGGACCGGGGCCAGGTGTGTCGTTCGGATTTTTTCAACCTTACGCAGTTACTCCCACTCGATGGTTGCGGGCGGTTTCGAGGAGATGTCGTACACGACGCGATTGATGCCGCGCACGCGGTTGATGATGTCGTTGGAAACGCGGGCGAGGAAGTCGTAGGGGAGATGTACCCAGTCGGCGGTCATGCCGTCGGTGGAGGTCACCGCACGCAGCGCCACGCAGCTTTCGTAGGTACGTTCGTCGCCCATCACGCCGACGCTCTTGACCGGTAGCAGGATCGTTCCCGCTTGCCATACCTTGTCGTAGAGGCCCCACTCTTTGAGTGCGTCCATGTAGATGCGGTCGGCCTCCTGCAGGACCGCTACGCGTTCCGGCGTAACCTCGCCCAGTATCCGGATGCCGAGGCCCGGTCCGGGGAAGGGATGGCGTTCGAGGATCAGCGGGTCGATGCCCAGCGTCCGTCCCACGCGCCTCACCTCGTCCTTGAAGAGCAGACGCAACGGTTCGACGATGCGCAGATCCATCTCTTCGGGAAGGCCGCCCACGTTATGGTGCGACTTGATGGTTGCCGAGGGGCCGTTCACCGATACGGATTCGATGACGTCCGGGTAGATGGTCCCCTGTGCCAGCCATTTGACGTTCTCTATCGCTTTCGCTTCCGCGTTGAAGACCTCGATGAAGTCGCGGCCTATGATTTTGCGTTTCGCCTCGGGATCGGTGACGCCCCGCAGGTCGGCGAGGAAGCGGTCGCCTGCCTGCACTCCCTTGACGTTGAGTCCCATGTTCCTGTAGGATTCGAGTACCTCCGCGAACTCGTTCTTGCGGAGCAGACCCGTGTCGACGAAGATGCAGTAGAGGTTCTTGCCGATGGCGCGGTGCAGCAGGACGGCTGCCACGGAGGAGTCCACGCCGCCCGAAAGGCCGAGTACCACCTTGTCGTCGCCCAGTTGCTTCCGAAGCTCCCGTACCGTGCTCTCCACGAACGATTCCGAGCTCCAGTCGCGGCGGCAGCCGCAGATGCCCGCCACGAAGTTCTCCAGCAGCTTCAGACCGTCGGTGGAGTGGTATACCTCGGGGTGGAACTGGATGCCCCACGTAGGTTCGCCCTCGATGCGGAAGGCGGCGTTGTGCACGTCGTCGGTGCTGGCCGTCACCCGGTAGTTGTCGGGCAGCAGGGTGATGGTGTCGCCGTGCGACATCCACACCTGCGTCCGGTCGGGCATCCCTTTCAGCAGGGCGTCCTCGCGGTCGGTCACGTTCAGCATGGCGCGGCCGTACTCACGGCTTGCGGCGGGTTCCACCTGGCCGCCGTAGTTCTGGGCGAGCCATTGTGCGCCGTAGCATACGCCCAGCAGCGGCAGTTTGCCTTTGATGGAGCCCAGTTCCGGTTGCGGGGCCTTCTCGTCCCGTACCGAGTAGGGGCTTCCGGAGAGAATCACCCCCTTCACGCCTGCGTCGAGCGTCGGAATCTTGTTGTAGGGATGAATCTCGCAGTAGACGTTCAGTTCGCGTACGCGGCGGGCGATGAGCTGCGTGTACTGCGAACCGAAATCGAGTATCAGAATTTTTTCCTGCATCGTATTCTTGTCGTTAGGATTCTCTTTGGAAATGCGGTCGGGCGCCGGGGCCTCCGCTTTTTAATCCGATGAGGATTTGCCTTGCGGGAAACCTCCCTGTACAAATCCTCATCCGATGTCTTTGTCTGTCCGGGAACTCCGTATCCTGTCGGCCGGGGATTCCCTGACGGTCCGTTACTCTCCGCGGGAGTAGTTCGGTGCCTCGCGGGTGATCGTTACGTCGTGCGGGTGGTTCTCTATCACGCCCGCCGAAGTGATCTTCACGAATTTGGCGCTCTTCAGTGCGGCGATATTCTGTGCACCGCAATATCCCATGCCCGATTTCAGGCCGCCGATAAGCTGATAGACCGTCTCGCAGAGGTATCCTTTGTAAGGTACGCGGGCCTCGATTCCTTCCGGTACGAATTTGCTCGTATCGGTCTCTTCGCCCTGGAAATAGCGGTCTTTCGATCCTTTGTTCATGGCCTCGACGGAACCCATGCCGCGGTAGGATTTGAACTTCCTGCCGTTGTAGATGATGGTTTCGCCCGGCGACTCCTCTACGCCGGCCAGCATGGAGCCGACCATCACGCAGTCGCCGCCGGCCGCGAGCGCCTTCACGATGTCGCCCGAGTAGCGCAGACCGCCGTCGGCAATCACCGGAATGCCGCTTCCGGCGAGCTCCTTGGCCACGCCGTAGATGGCGGTGAGCTGCGGTACGCCCACGCCTGCCACCACGCGGGTGGTGCAGATCGAACCCGGACCGATACCCACTTTCACGCCGTCGGCACCCGCGTCGGCCAGCGCACGTGCGGCGGCACCCGTGGCGATGTTGCCCGCCACCACGTCCAGCGTGGGATAGGCCGCCTTGATCTCCCGCAGGGTCCGGGCCACATTGACGCTGTGACCGTGTGCGGTGTCGAGCACCACGGCATCCACATCCTCCGCATAGAGTGCGGCCACCCGGTCGAGCACGTCGGCCGTGACGCCTACCCCGGCGGCTACCCGCAGACGCCCCTTGTCGTCCTTGCAGGCGTTGGGGTTGTCTTTCATCTTCGTGATGTCGCGGTAGGTGATGAGCCCTATGAGCTTGCCGGCATGGTCCACTACCGGCAGTTTTTCTATCTTGTGCCGGAGCAGTATCTCGGCAGCGTTCTTCAGGTCGGAATTGTGGGTGGTGATGAGCCCCTCCTTCGTCATGACCTCCTCGATTCTCCTCGAAGTGTCTTTCTGGAAACGGAGGTCGCGGTTGGTGACGATGCCGATCAGCGTCCGGTCGGCCGTCACGACGGGAATACCGCCGATGCGGTGCTCCTTCATGAGCCGCAGCGCGTCGCCCACGGTATCCTCCTTGAGGATGGTGACCGGGTCGTAGATCATGCCGTTTTCGGCACGTTTTACCTTGCGCACCTGTGCCGCCTGTTGCTCGGCGGGCATATTCTTATGTATCACTCCGATACCTCCCTCCCGTGCGAGCGCGATGGCCAGCGGGGCCTCGGTAACCGTATCCATTGCGGCGGAAACGATAGGAATGTTGAGATGGATGTTTCGTGAGAAACGGGTGGTTATGTTCACCTCCCGCGGCAACACCTCCGAATAGGCAGGCACCAGAAGGACATCGTCGAACGTCAGTCCCTCTGTAAGTACTCTTTCATCTATAAATGACATGGTATCGGGATTTTGTTGCCTGCAAAAATAGTGATAATTCCTGAGAAATTCACCAAGCGGCGTCATTAAACCTGCGGGCGGCGCCATTTTGTCGCTCGGGTCGTTTGGTGGCGATGCCGATCGGTCTCCGGTCGGCCGTCACGACGGGAATACCGCCGTTGCGATGCTCCTTCATGAGCCGCAGAGCGTCGCCCGCCGTGCGTCCCGTCGCTCTGCCGGACGGCGCTTTCAGCGCAGCCCCTCGACCAGCTCCATGAAGCGCGGCTCCCTGCGGGCGTTCGCCAGGTCGGGGTCGTTCATGGTATAGGCATAGTCGTCCCAGCCGTACTTCAGAGCCCGGACGAAGGCGTCCGTCGCGCCGTCGGTGTCGCCCCGCAGCGATCGCAGGCAGGCCAGGTTGTACCATACCTCGCCCATCATCGGGGCGGCGGTTTCCTTCACGTGGCCGGGCTGCTGTTCGTACAGCACCGCCAGTTCGGTATAGATGCTCTCCATCTCTTTCCGGTCGTCGGCGTTCATCGCCGTCGCCATGCGGTTTCCGATGCGCTCGAGCTGTTCGAAAAATCGCGTCAGGGCAGGGTCCTGGCCCCACGCTGTGCCCGCCAACAGGAGGGCGGCCAGTGCGGTCATTATCTTCTTCATGTCAGTTATGGGTTGTGCCGCCCATTGGCGGCCGGTGTGGTCGTGGGCTCCGTTCCGGTTTCGTGCCGTCCGCCCTGCCGCGCCAGGGCCAGCATCCGGTCGTGGAGAAGGGCCGCGATGCGCTGCTTCTCTTCGTGCGGGTCGCCGGCGGGGTCGAAGACGACCGGTTCGCCGATGCGGAAGGTGTGGTGCTGCCGGCTCGCGTAGATGGGGTAGAAACGCAACACTTTGCCGGTGGTGTCGTAATAGAGGCGTCCGATGTTGGCGAACCCCGTGAAGAGGCGGCCCACCGAATCGGTCAGGTGCTCGACCGTCATCTTGTCGCCGCGTTTCACCCGCCGCGGTTTTTCCGGGAAAATCAGCACGTTGTCGCCCTCGGAGAGCACCTTCACCGTGTCGTCGAAGGTGGACATCACGTTGCGGAGGTTGTTCTTCTCCACCGGTATCGGATCGAACGAGTTCAGCGCCCAGGTCACCGGGCCGGCCAGCGCATGCGCGATGCGCATTTTGGTTTTCGCGCTCAGCAGCGGTATGCGGTAGATGAAGCGGCTGCACATCTCCTTCGCGGCCCGCTCCCGTTCCACCATCTTGCGGTCGATCCACGGGCGGAAGTAGGTGGGCAGGTAGATGACTGCCGCGATGGGACCGTAGACGATGCCGTGGTTGCAGACGAAGACCGAAGGAAAGTGCTCCATCTGCATGTTTTCCTTGCCGTAGACCCGGAGGTGGAGGAAGGGTTTTACCAGAAAGGCCAGGATCTTCACGCCGAATTTCACCCGTTTCTTCTCCACGAGGTTGTGGCGGAGGTTCTGCTGGGTGGGGGTGTTCTGGTTGTTGCCCTGCGTGTAGTTGAGCAGTTTCTGCCGGCTGCGTTCGTCCAGCGGTTGGCGCAGGGCGAAGAAGATGCTCGCCAGCATGAAGAGCACGGGCAACTGCACCATGGTGCTGCGGAAGAGTGCGGGCAGCCGGGGCGTGTGGGCGGCGGGGATGACGAAGACCCACACCGTCACCACGCAGAGCATGATGGCGTTGGAGAAGATGACCGCGATGATCTGCGTGACCATCGAGCGGAAGTAGAGGTCGCGGTCGCTCACCTTGCGGCCTGCGATGCGGGCCACCATCTTGAAGTCGCCGTTGTAGCGGTTCAGGACGGAAGTGATGCAGGCCAGGCCGACTCCCCAAAGGCCGGCCCAGAAGGCCGAGCCCCACAGCCCCTTCACGCCGAACATCATGAGCGAACCGGCGATCCACAGGGCGGCGCCCACGATGAACATGTTGAGGCTCAACACCCATCCGCGGCGGTTGACGAGTCGGGTGAAGAGTCCCGAAAAGAGGAGGACGGCCACGATCCATCCGCCCAGATAGAGGTACGTGTCGGACGAGAAGGTCTGTGCGCTGAAGCCCACGTAGCAGACATACATCAGCACGCCCAGGCTCAGGGCGATCTGGGCGTAGAGCGACATGTTGGAGAAGATGCGGTAGGAGAAGATGTCGCGCAGTTTGTCGCGGCGGGTGTTGGAAAGGTACTTGGAGAGCGAAGCCATCGTACTGCTCTGGTAGGAGAGCAGGAAACCGGTGAGCGCGTATCCCGTGAGCAGGAGCCACATCACCGGCTCGTCGGCGATGATCCATGCGAAGGCAAGACAGGGAACGAAGAAGAGGAGCTGGAACAATCCCTTATAGACGCGTCGCGGGAGGCCGGGACGGCTGAGCGCATCGTTCACCTTCCAGGTGAGAATGCTGCGGGCTGCGATGAGCAGCACGAAAAACGACACGAAGTTGGCCCCCGGGGCATAGGTGACTACGGGGAAAAGGAATACCAGGGCCAGTCCCGCGAAGACTGAAGCCGAGAGCAGAATCCACATGATCAGGTGGGTCTGGCCGTGCGTAGGGCCGTTGGAGAGGCGGCGGAGGTTGCCTGTGAAGTAGAGAATCCAGATGTTGGCGAACAGAAAGAGGGCTGCCCCGTAGAGCGGGTTGTCGATGATGTAGTGACTCACCATCATGCAGAGGAAAAGCTGCAGGAAGTCCGCATTGACATTGGACAGGCTCAGGGCCACGTTGATCCTGTATGATTTCTTTATGGCGTTCATAGGGTCGGTTCCTTAAAAATCCGTTGTGCGGGCGGGGGAGCGTTTCCTCCCTTCCCGGCGGACGGGGCGATGCAAAAAACATGCACCGACTGCGCTGCGGGCAGTCGTACGGGACGGTGGCAACGAACTACGGTTCGCTGCGAACGTCCCCGTCGGGCGAAAATTCCGCCACGGCGGCCGGGAAACGCTTCGCTTCAAGCAAATATAGGAAATATATTCGATGAAATGCGCAGCCGCTCGTCAGGCGTTGCTGCGGTGCGCGTCCGGGCGGCGATCCGGTGGAGGCCGAAAGGGGAAGGCCATCCGTGAAAACCGCAAACGGATGCCGGCCTCCCTCCGGTCGGGGGCTGACTCTTCGCGGCGATGCGGCGGGGCGGGGCTGCGGCGAGGGAGTGTCCTTTTCACGGTTGGCACAACTATTGCGTCTGTTTCGGTCAAGACGCTGCACGACGATCGCAGCGGACCCCTCCAACGGGTAATACTGAAAGAATCACTAAAAAAACGTTTTGCTATGTATTGGTTATGGTACATCCTTATCGGGCTCGCGTCGGGTTATGTCGCCAGCCTGATCGTAAAGGGCAACGGTTCGGGAATGTTGCTCAACCTGGTTATCGGTATGGTCGGCGGTGTGTTGGGCGGATGGCTCTTCCGTCTGATGGGAATCGCCAGCACGAACATGTTGGGCAGCTTGCTCACCTCGGTGGTGGGAGCGATCGTCCTGTTGTTGATCGTGGGGCTCTTTACCAGAAAAAAGAGGGTATAAGGCCCTTTGTCGAGATGAAAAATCCGGCCCTTTGCGGGGGCAGGAACATTGTATAACTTAAAAAAACGAATGATTATGGAAAGCAAGAAGAACAACCTTCAGCACAAGGTGGAGAAGAAGGCCGATGAACTGGCCGGTAAGGTACGTCGTGCAGGACATGTTGCAGGCGAGAAAGTGGAACGGATCCAGAACCGCGTTCAGGAAACGGAACAGAAAGTGAAGAACCGTGCGAATGAAACGGGGCGTAAGATGGAACACAAGGTCGAAGAGGTCGCTGCGCGTACCCGTCGTACCGTGGACGATAAACTGGGCAAGAAGAAATAGCCGTCGGGCCGGTACGCTCCCGTAGGGATCGGTCGGCTTCGATACCAAAGTGAACGCGGGAGCGCCAGGCGGGTACGGAGATATTCCGTAGATGCGGGCGCTCCCGTTTTTTCCTCCGGGGAGGAGGGCGAAACGATAAAATACACGATTATGAAATACGATAACCACACCTCCGGCCGGCTGCATGCGGATGACCGGAGAAAGATGCGGGCCACGGACTTCGGAATTCCCGAAACGAGGGAGTTCCCGATGATCGATGCGCCTCATGTGCGTGCCGCCGAGGCTTACTTCCGGTATGCACCGGAAAAGAGCAAAGCGCTGCTGGCGCACCGGATTCTTATAAAGGCACGGAAGTACGGAGTGCGTATCCGCAGCGAAGAGATTCTCGCATGGGCCGCCAAATACGGTAAGTGACGGGCGGCCGCTTTCCCCGGCGGGCGTGTGCCGCGGGGGCTTTGGCGGGAAACGGCCCGGGCGGATGCGGCGCACCGATGTTGCGGATCGGTCGTGCGGCCCGGGTGCGTTCCCTGCGCCGGGCGGTGTCCGGCCGGGGAGCTACCGGCGTTTGCGGCACCGGTAGTCGGGGTCGCTGCGATGCAGGGCGTCGAGGTAGTGCTCGATGTCGTGTTTGAGTTTGCGGTAGAGGAAGCACTCCTTGTAGTTTTCGTTGAAGGAGAGTGCGCTGCGGACATCCTGCAGGGCGTTGTTGTAGTTGCTCTGTTCGTTGATGAGCGACACCCCGCGACGTTCCGAGCCGTTGATGCGGGAGATGCTCATGTAGCGCAGTTTGTCGCATACGGCCTCCAGTACGGGCATCACCACGTTGTCCAGCAGCGTGTGCCCCTGCATGAAGAGGTAGGTGTTTTCGGGTACGACGCCCCGTTTGCGGAGCATCTCCACGAACGAGGGGAATTGCCGTTCGATGTCGGGATGCTGTTCGCGCAGGCTTCGGAGCCTGCGCTGCACCTGGCGTTCGAGCCACGCCAGGGTGTCGGCGCCGTTGTTCTCCACTTCGAGGTAGTTGAGCTTGACGCTGCTCTTGAACTCGATCAGGGGGAAGATGTTCGGGGTGGCGATCTGTGCCGAATAGGCGTACCACAGGAAAACCGGATAGATCGTCCGCGAGTAGTCGGCGAAGAATCGTTCGAAGTCGAATATCTTCGTGTCGTTTTTGGTCGCCTTCACGCAGATGTTGTGGAGCGACGGCGCATAGCACCGGTAGTTCTCCGTGGCGTAGGCGTAGGTGTGGAAGATGTGGGGCGTCTGGTTGATCTCGCGCGAGACGGGGGTCTGGTCGGCGAACAGGTAGTCGAAGTCGCTGTCGATGCAGAAAAGGGTGTCCCGCACCTCTGCCTCTCCGGCCAGGTGCAGCACCACCTTCTTCCCTTTGGCCAGATCGTCGCGCAGCGGGACGGTGATCTCGAACATGAACTCCTCCGATTCGTAGTCGTCGAATACCCCCCGCCAGAAGGCGATGTCTTCATAGCCTTCCACATAGACCATGATCAGTTTGCAGCCGCGCTCCAGCGGCATCCGTCCGATGACCGGTTCGTGCTGTGCCTTCCGTATCTCGTAGTTCCTGCGTTGCTGTTCCTTCTTTCGTTTTCCCATCTTGGTGCAGTCGCTCGCTTCGTAACTTCTCTTCTCCGTGCCGGATAGCGGCGGGAAAGAGCTATCAAAAATAGTCTATTTTTCTTTGTCGGCGGCCTCTTCCGGCGTAAAAACGCATGTCGGGGCCCCTATTCGACCATGAGGTTGCAGCCGCGTGTCTGGGTCCGGTCCATGCGTCCGAGGACGGAGAACGAACCGTCGGAATGGACGATTCCGGCATCCTGCGTTTCGATGAACGCGCAGGAGTGGAGGTTGGCCAGGTCGGCGATGTTGATGCCGCCCCTCCTGCCCGCAGACAGCCGTTCGAAGGGGTCGTTGAAGTCGCGTGTCGTGATGCGCATCCACGGCGGGGTACGGAAGATACCGTTTCCTGCGGAGTAGGCCTGCGAGGTAAGTTCGGCCATGCCGTATTCGGAATGGATCGTTTCGGTGCCGAATGCGTCGCAGAGAATGGCATGGAGTTCCTCTTTGGGAAGCTCTTTCCGGCGTCCCTTCATCCCGCCGGTTTCCATCACCACCGTCCCCTCCAGCCGCGGGGCGTGGCGTTCGGCCAGGTCGAGCAGCGCGTAGCTTACCCCCAGCAGGATTTTGGGGCGTTCGTCCGCCGCCATCGTCTCCAGCAGCCGGTCGTATTCGTCGAGGAAGAACCCTCCGCCTCCGCTCCTGATCAGGTCGTCGGCCATCCACACCAGCGACGAACCTTCCCGTTCGAGGTAGCAGGGCAGCAATGCGTAGAACGACCAGTTCTCCGGTCGGCCGTAGAAGAGCGAAAACGCCTTGCGGAGTGTCTGCCGGTAGTTTTCGGTGTTCTCCACATAGTGCCGTGCGGGGGTATCGCCCCCCGTCGTGCTGCTGGTGAAGACCTTTTCCGGCTCCTTTGCGCCGCAGTAGACTTTTCGGCTCTTGAACAGCTCGATGGGTAGGTAAGGAATGTCGGCGAAGCGTTGCACCTCGCCCGGCGCGACGCCTATCGCATCGAGGTAGTCGCGATAGGGAGCGCACCGCTCCGCCTGGAAGGCGAAGATTTCCAGAGCCGCCCGTTCGAAGGCCGCGTTGGAATCGATGTTGAGAATAGCTTCTATGGTGGGCATCTCTTCTGGATTTGAGAATGGTTGATGGGGCGTGCGTTCGGTGTGTGGTTCCTCTGCGGTGCCTTACCTCGGGGAGGAGCGTCGGTGCGCGGTCCCCGTACCGTCCGTCGGGCCGTCGGGAGATTTGCAGCGACATCCTTCCAGGTGGTCGTCCACGAAACCGGTAGCCTGCAGGAAGGCGTAGCAGATGGTCGGCCCGAAGAACTTGAAGCCCCGTTTTTTCATGTCGCGGCTCATGGCGTTCGCTTCGGCGGATACGGTGGGTACCTGTGCCAGACTCCGGAAACGGTTGACGATCGGCTGCCCGTCGGGGAAGAAGGTGAGGACATAGTCGTAGAAACTGCCGAACTCTCGCTGCACGGCCATGAACAGGCGGGCGTTGTCGATGGTGGCGTCGATCTTCCGGCGGTGTCGGACGATGCCTTCGAAGTGCGTCAGCCGTTCGGCCTCTTCAGGCGTCATTTGCGCTACCCGCCGCACGTCGAAGCCGTGGAATGCCGTGTTGTAGCCCTCCCGCTTGCGGAGGATCGTGAGCCACGACAATCCCGCCTGGGCGCTTTCGAGCACCAGGAATTCGAACAGGGTCCGGTCGTCGGTGACGGGCCGCCCCCACTCCTCGTCGTGGTATTTGACATACAGTTCGTCGGTCCCGGCCCAGCCGCAGCGGGCGTCGATAAGATCGTTCATCGGATTCGGTATATGAGGTGAGAAGCCCCTCCCGCCCGACAAGGGGCGGGAGGGGCATGACTCCGTCGGGCGGAGCCTGTCAGACAGGAATGGGAGTAAAACGTTTTACTCCCATTCCGAACGGTATGCGCTACGGGAGTGCTGTTGCGTGCACTGCCGCGCGATGTTTCACAGCTGCGGTTCCCGACCGCGGATTCCGGCGGTTTCCGCCGTTGCGTATCAGATGTCGCCGCCGAGCATGAGGTACTTCTCGCAGTCCATCGCCGCCATGCAGCCGCTTCCGGCAGCCACGATCGCCTGACGGTAGCGCGGGTCGCGGACGTCGCCTGCCGCGAATACGCCGTCTACGCTCGTGTGGCTCGTCCCGTCGCGGGTGACGATATACCCTTCGGGGTTGAGTTCGAGTTTGCCGCAGAAGAGGTCGGTGTTGGGCTTGTGGCCGATGGCCAGGAAGAAACCGGTGAGGTCGATGCGGCGCTCCTCCCCTTTGGTGTTGACCACGATCACTCCGTTCACGCCGTTTTCGTCGCCCAGGATCTCTTTGGTCTGGTGTTCGAACAGGATTTCGATCTTCGGATTCTCTTTCACCCTCTTCTGCATCACGTGACTCGCCCGGAGTTCGTTGCGGCGCACGATCATGTAGACCTTGTTGCAGATGTTGGCCAGGTAGCTCGCCTCTTCGGCCGCCGTATCGCCGCCGCCCACCACGGCTACATCCTGGCCGCGGTAGAAGAAGCCGTCGCAGGTGGCGCAGGCGCTCACGCCCATTCCCCTGAAGGTGTTTTCCGACGGCAGGCCGAGGTATTTGGCCGATGCGCCGGTGGCTACGATGAGCGACTCGGCCTCGATGGTGCGGTTGCCGTCAATGGTGAGGATGAAGGGATAGGCTTCGAGGTTGACGTCGGTCACGATGCCCCTGCGGATGTCTACGCCGAACCGCTCGGCCTGCTTGCGCAGGTCCTCCATGAGCTGCGTGCCCATGACCCCCTCCGGATAGCCGGGGAAGTTTTCGATTTCGGTGGTGGTGGTGAGCTGTCCGCCCGACAGCATTCCTTCGTAGAGAACGGGGTTGAGGTTCGCCCGTCCCGTATATATCGCGGCCGTGTATCCTGCGGGGCCGCTGCCCATGATAAGGCATTTTACTCTTTCTGCGCTCATAGTTGTGGATTTATCTGTCCGGCAAAGATAGGCAATATGACCGGAATTAGTAATGAAACGGTTATAATTAGTTGTCGTGTCGTCTGCGGGGCCTTTCGGTCGGGGCCTTCGGCTCAGACGGCGTCGTCCGGCGTGGAGAGGGGCTGCGGAGACTCCGTATCCTCCTGCGGGGGAGGCGGGGTGGCGTCTTGGTGAAAGTGGGCGTAGACTTTGCGTGCCTTCGCCGCTCCCACGGTCTCGGCGAGTTCCTCCTCCGAGGCCTTGCGTATGCGGGCTACGCTGCGGAACCGGCGCAGCAGCAGGTCGGCCGTCCTGTTGCCCACTCCCTCGATCTCTTCGAGCTGGGTGCGCACGAAGCCGGCCGAACGTTTGTTGCGGTGGAAGGTGATGCCGAAACGGTGCGCTTCGTCGCGCAGGTGCATGATGACCTTCAGCGGTTCGCCCGTCCGGTCGAGGTAGTAGGGCATCGGGTCGTTGGGGAAGAAGATCTCCTCGATGCGTTTGGCGAGTCCGACGATGGCGATGCGGTGCTCCAGTCCCAGTTCGCAGAGGACGCCGTAGGCCGCGCTGAGCTGCCCCTTGCCGCCGTCCACGACGATCAGGTCGGGAAGGTCGGCTCCCTCTTCGAGCAGCCGGCTGTAGCGCCGGCCCACGATCTCGCGCATGGAGGCGAAGTCGTCGGGGCCCACCACGGTCTTGACGTTGAAGTGGCGGTACTCCCGGCGCGAGGGTTTGCCGTCGCGGAAGACCACGCACGAGGCTACGGGGTAGGTCCCCTGGAGGTTGGAGTTGTCGAAACATTCGATGTGGCGCGGCTGTACGTCCATGTGCAGCGCCTTTCGCATGGCTTCCATCAACCGGTCGGTGTGTTTTTCCGGATTCTTTATCTCGAGGTTCTTGAGCTTTTCGAGGCGGTAGAGGCGTGCGCTGCGTTGCGAGAACTCCAGCAGTTTGAGCCGGTCGCCGCGGACGGGAACCGTGAACTTCACCCCCTCGAA
>ERZ777011.1902-NODE-1902-length-19107-cov-9.390930_pt1 | contig 19107 bp, 12 predicted proteins | sample MGYA00374964_ERZ777011 | MGnify/ENA primary metagenome ERZ777011 (study PRJEB29310, sample SAMD00008975) | mouse gut metagenome | study: EMG produced TPA metagenomics assembly of the Metagenome analysis of fecal microbiota from mouse which was promoted...
TCAGCGTTCGAGCCATGCCTTTTTGCCATCTTCAAGTTTTATCGGACAGCAATAACACCGAATTGGACAACCGACCCGGAATGGTCGACGCCCTGCTGCATATAGGCGACTTCTGGCTCGGAGCAGGACAAGCCGACTCGGCCATGAAATACACTCACCGGGCTCTTGAAATATGCCGGCAACACGAACGCGACGACGACATGGTGTCGACCCTGCGCTCTCTTTCGGATATACACCGAGCCAAAGGCGATTACCTGCAGGCACTGGACCTGATGACCAACATGACCGAACTGAGCGACTCGCTGCGTGAGGCTGAAAGCCGGCTGAGGCTGACCAACTGGTCGGAATCGACCACTGAACAACGGCCGGCCGGCGAGCGTCTGCCACTGCTGTGGCTGGTAGCATTACTGCTTGTCAGCGGCACTCTGTTGCTGACTCTGGTATATCTGTACCGGCAGCGGCGCGAAAACCGCGACCGAATGCAATCGCTCGACCTTGAAAACAAAGAGCTTACCATGCAGACTGAATGCATGCAGCGCGAAATGACCTCACTGTCGCTCGAAAAACTCAAACTGCACGAAGGCCTGAACGACATAAGCGAGTGCCTGCGCACTGTGCTGACCGAACTGAGTCCGCGCGAAAGTGAAAAACGCGATACCCTGCGCCGCCTGCTTGCACGAGTCAACAACATGGCGGACTTCGATGCCAACGAAGAGTTCAAGCTGTTCTTCGGGCGCGTGCATCCGAATTTCTACAACACCCTCTCGGAGCGCTTCCCCGACCTCACCCCACGCGACATACGCCTTTGCGCCTTCCTTTATCTTGGCATGACGACCAAAGAGATTGCCGTGCTTACATACCGCGAAATCCGCAGCGTGGACTCCGCACGCAACCGCCTGCGCAAAAAACTCGGTCTCGAATTAAACGACGACCTTACGGCATATATGCGCTCAATCTGATTCCGGACAGCCAACACCTTAGAAACAACTATGCCGCATCACCCCGATGCGGCATAGCCTTGTATATAAAACCAACTAAATTTATTTTCCACCACAAAATTATCGCAATAAAGCGCACGCTCCAAATTTCAAGCGCCACAGAACTACCGCAAGCATAAAAAAAAGTGTGAAAAAACCACGGCACATAGCAGCATTTTGCAATATATAAGCCATTTATAATGTCATTAATTACAAGAAAAATTCACCAAAAATTTGTAAATCAAATTTTAATTCTTATCTTTGCGACCTAACAAAACATTATGTCGAAGTCCGGATTACATACCTGCCTGCTGCTTACAGCCATGATAATAGCCCTGCTGGCATGCGCCTGCCGACACCACACCGGCGTCGAAAACGCTTGCGCCGTCAAAGCCTCGGTTCTGGAAAACCTGCGCGCAGACACCACCGCCGATGCCCGGAGATTCTACGCCCGCATCGACTCCTGTCCGCTCAGAAGCGCCCACGACTGCGTGGCATTCTACTCGATAGTCAGCGACGCAACCGAATATATGGGCATACATGGAAACAGTCTTGACGCCTCCATTATAATGCGCAACATCCTCGACATTCTGCTCGAATCCGACAACCGCACACCGCAGGACACCCACCAGATGCTTACCTTGTACGTGCATCTGGGCTCGCTGTTCACCGATATGGGCATGCCCAACATAGGCATCGACTACTACATGACTGGTCTGAAATACTGCCGCGACTCGACGTACGACGATTTCAAGGCAATGCTGTGCAACAACATGGGTATTCTGTATGCACAGCGCTCGCAGGAGGAACGTGCCGAAGAATACTTCCTGAAAGCTCTTGCCATAAACCAGGGCAGAAACAACCATCACGCCACATTTATAAACTACGGCAACCTTACGGAGCTTTACGCCCTGCAGGGCGAAACGCAGAAGGCCCTCGAAACATCGCAGCGAAGCCTCGATTATCTCGACCAAAACAACCACCCCGACCACCTGGCAAGCATGCGCATACAGCAGGGTGTGCTATACACCCGACTGAAGCAGTACGACATGGCCCTGATGCGCTTTAACAGTGGCGTGGAGCAATACCGGCAGCTTGCCAACGCGCGTGGCGTAATCAACGGCTATCTGCTCATAGCCGAAAACTTTCTGCATTGGGGCTACCCCGACTCGGCAATGGTATATGCGGCGGAAGCTCGCAGACTATGCCAGCGACATGTGCGCGACGACGACATGATTAGCGCGCTCAAGACCCTCGCCGAGGTATATCAGGCAAAAAAAATGCACGAAAACGCGCTGCTGTTGATGAACGAGATGACCGCTCTAAGCGACTCCATCCGAAGCACCGAAAACGCGCTGCGCATGGCTAACTGGGAAAACATCAGTTCCGCCATGCTGCCCGAGTCGGCCCACAGCCACTCGGCCTCCGGCAGCCGGACGACTGTAGCCATGGCCATTGCCGCCGCAATACTCCTTATCATGGCCGTGTCGTACCTTAAACTGAAGCACAGATACAAACGGCAAATATCCGACGCGGCACACAGCGAGTATGAATATTCGCGAACCCTCAACAAACTCAACCGCGAGCTCACCACTCTGTCGCTGGAAAAACTGAAACTGCACGAGGGGCTGTCGGAAATCTGCACCGGACTGCGCAGCGTGTTGCTGGAGCTGAACCCGCGCGAAAGCGTCAAACGCGAGAATATACGCACTCAGCTCAACCGGCTGAACGCCCTGACAGACTACGATGCCGACGGCGAATTCAAGCTATACTTCGAGCGGGTACACCCGGACTTCTATCGCAACTTGACTGCGCTCGACACAGAACTTACGGGCCGCGACATGCGTCTGTGCGCCCTGCTATATCTGGGACTCAACACCAAGGAGATAGCCACACTCACCTATCGCGAGATACGCAGTGTGGAAAGCGCCCGCAACCGCCTGCGCAAAAAGCTCGGGCTGAAACTGACCGACGACCTCACGGCCTATCTGCACTCGCTTGGCTGATTTTCGTCCGGCCATCCGGGCCGCAACTCGCGCAAAGGCCGCATCACGAACTCACGCTCAAGCATGCGCGGATGCGGCAGCACAAGACGGGCGCTAACCATGCGGAGCGAATCGATAAGTATTATATCTATGTCAATCTCGCGGTCGCGGTAGCTGCCGTCGGCATTACGGTGCGGCATCGACGATATACTGCGCTCAATGGCCTGCAGAGCGTCCAGAAGGGCCTCAGGAGCCATTTGAGGCAGCTGCAGGTCCATTCCTATATTCATAAACGGAAACGGCGAGGAGAAGCCCCACGGAGGCGTTTCTACAGGACTGCTCACACGCCACTCCGCCGGCTGCAGAATATTGACAATCAAGGCGACCGCCCGCTCAATAAGAGCGCGGCGGTCGCCTTGATTACTTCCTATATTCAGATGTACGAGCATCTTTATTACATATTTAAGGCATATCAGCCTTCACTGCACATCAGAGGCTACGGCTTACCTCTACTTCCTCGAAGCCCTCGATAAAGTCGCCTACCTTGATGTCGTTGTAGCCCTGGATGCTCAGACCGCAGTCGTAGCCCGAAGCCACTTCCTTGACATCGTCCTTGAAGCGCTTGAGCGAGCCAAGTTCGCCGGTGTAGCGTACAATACCCTCGCGGATAAGGCGTACCTTGCTGCCTCGCTTGATTTTGCCCTCGCGCACCATACAGCCGGCGATAGTTCCGACCTTGCTGATGTGATAGGTTTCGAGAATCTCGGCAGTACCGGTGACTTCCTCCTTGATTTCGGGGGCGAGCATGCCTGCCATTGCATCCTTGACCTCCTCGATTGCCTGGTAGATAACCGAATAGAGGCGGATTTCAACGCCGTCGCGCTCAGCGGCACGGCGTGCGGCCAGCGACGGACGCACCTGGAAACCTATGATGATGGCATCGGATGCGGCAGCCAGAGTAACATCGCTCTCCGAAATCTCGCCCACAGCCTTGTGGAGCACGTTGACCTGGATTTCCTCGGTAGAGAGCTTTATGAGCGAATCGCTCAGAGCCTCGATTGAGCCGTCCACGTCGCCCTTGACAATGATATTAAGCTCCTGGAAGTTGCCGATAGCGCGACGGCGACCGATATCTTCCAGAGTGAGAATCTTGGTGGTGCGCAGTCCCTGCTCGCGCTGCAGCTGCATGCGCTTGTTGGCTATTTCGCGGGCTTCCTGCTCAGAGTCGAGCACATTGAATGTGTCGCCTGCGGTAGGTGCGCCGTTCAGGCCCAGAATCAGCGCCGGAGTGGCCGGACCGGCCTCCTTGATACGCTGGTCACGCTCGTTGAACATTGCCTTAACCTTGCCGAAGTGATTGCCGGCCAGTACTATGTCGCCTACACGCAGGGTTCCGTTTTGTACCAGTACATTTGCCACATAACCGCGACCCTTGTCGAGGGTCGACTCAATGATGGCTCCGGTGGCGTTGCGGTTCGGATTAGCCTTGAGTTCGAGCATTTCCGCCTCAAGAAGCACCTTCTCCATAAGTTCCTCAACACCAATACCCTTCTTGGCCGAAATATCCTGGCTTTGGTACTTGCCGCCCCACTCTTCCACCAGATAGTTCATAGCGGCGAGTTCCTCCTTGATTTTATCGGGGTTGGCATGCGGCTTATCGATTTTGTTGATTGCAAACACAATAGGCACACCGGCAGCCGAAGCGTGGTTGATGGCCTCGACGGTCTGCGGCATCACGGAGTCGTCGGCTGCCACAATGATGATACATATATCGGTTACCTTGGCACCGCGGGCACGCATGGCGGTAAATGCCTCATGACCCGGAGTGTCGAGGAAGGTTATGTGGCGTCCGTCGGCCAGCTGCACACTGTACGAACCTATGTGCTGGGTTATACCGCCTGCCTCGCCGGCGATTACGTTGGCGTGGCGGATATAGTCGAGCAGCGAAGTCTTGCCGTGGTCGACGTGACCCATTACGGTCACAACCGGCGGACGGCTGACCAGATCTGACTCGTCGTCGGCCTCCTGTGCTATGGCATCGGCCACTTCGGCGCTGACGTACTCGGTCTTGAAGCCAAATTCTTCGGCCACGATGTTGATGGTTTCAGCGTCGAGGCGCTGGTTGATCGACACCATCACGCCGATGTTCATACATGTGGCAATAACGTTGTTGACAGGTACATCCATCATCACGGCCAAGTCGTTGGCGGTAACGAATTCGGTAAGTTTCAGCACCTTGCTTTCCGCCTGCTCGGCGCGAGCGGCCTCGCGTTCGCGGTTGGCGTTGGCTTCGCGCTTCTCCTTGCGCCATTTGGCGCCCTTCTTCAACGCCTTGTCCTTGGAAGTAAGGCGGGCAAGAGTTTCCTTTACCTGCTTCTGTACGTCTTCCTCGCTTACCTCTACATGCTGCGGAGCGGGTTTTCGCGAAGCGTTGCGGTCTTTGCGGGCATTGCGTCCGCCACCGTTCTGACTCTGAGCGCCGCCATTGCGGCCCTGGCCGTTCTGAGCGCCGCCGTTGCCGCCGTTATTACGTCCGCCACGGCTGTCGGTTCCTTCGCGACCGGCTTTTTCGACGTCGACTTTCTCCTTTCCGCCAATACGACGGCGTTTGCGACGGTCGCCGGCCGCCTGAGCGCCTTGTCCGGCAGCGGTACCGTTCTGGGCACCACGTCCTCCGCCGCGGCGGTCGTTGGATTTCTTTTTGGGGCGAGTCGACTGATTGAGGGCGTCAAGGTCGATTTTGCCTACAATGTTAAGACTGGGACCTGCAACTGTGCGCTCGGGCACAAATACTTCGGGGTCCTTGGCAGGCTGCTGCGCAGGCGTCTGAGGCTGCTGTTCGGCAGTCGCGTTCTGCTTTTCGGGTTTTACTTCCAAATTGGATTGATTAGTTGAAGTAGTAGATTTAGTATCGCTGTCCTGAACCAGAGTCTGCCGGGCAGGCTTTGGTTCTTCGGGCTTGGGTGTTTCCTTTACTGGTTGCGGTGCAGGGGCAGGTGCCGGTGCCGAAGTTTCGGCACACCGGGCTTTTGGAGCTTCCTGAGTTTCGGTTTTAGGCTCGCTCTGCGCCGCAGCTGCAACGGGTTTGTCGTCGGCCTTCAGCTCGGGCTTAGCCACAGGTTCGGCTTTGACCTCGGCTTTCGGGGTTTCGGACACAACTGGCTTGCGCACAGGCATGCCGTTTTTGTCGAGCTCGATTTTACCTAAAATACGCGGCTTATTGGCTTCTGATTTGAGTCTAACAGGCTCGGCTGCAGCGGGGTCGGATGAGGTCTGCGCTTTGGCACGCTGCTCGCCGCGGCGCTCGATAGCGCTGGCGGAGCGTTTCTTTATGTCTTTGTCCTGACTGAACTCCTTGGTCAGCAAAGCCACCACGGAGTCGTCGACACGTGTGTTCGGACTTACATTGTCGTCGATTTGTATATTTTTTTTGTGCAGGAAGTCAATCACCGTGGTCAGAGCCACGTTGAGGTCCTTTGCTACAGTGCTTATCTTTGTTTTCGCCATATAAGTCGGTGGAGCTTCGTTAATGAATTGTTAAAGGTTAAAAGTTTAACGGGCCCGGCGAGCCGTGTGCCGGCTCATGCCGTCCGGAGAATATTGCGGAGGCCCGTACAGCCTCCGCTCCGGGAGTGGAGATTAATCCTCGAACTCGGCCTTGAGCACCTCGATTACGTGGTCGACGGTGTCTTCCTCAAGGTCGGCCTTCTCAATGAGGTCCTCGCGTTTGGCGTTGAGTACGCCTTTGGCGGTGACACAGCCGATGTTCTTGAGCGCGTCGATTACCCATTCGTCGATTTCGTCCTTGAACTCGTCGAGGTAGATGTCTTCATCGAAGCTTTCCTCGCTGTCGCGGTATACGTCGATGGTGTATCCGGTAAGCATTGAGGCGAGTTTGATATTGAGGCCGTTCTTGCCGATAGCCAGCGACACCTCTTCAGGGCGCAGGAATACTTCGGCTTTCTTTTCCTCCTCGTCGAGGCGGATTGACGATACACGTGCGGGCGAGAGGGCACGTTGTATGAACAGCGATGGATTTGAAGTAAAGTTGATTACGTCGATGTTCTCGTTGCGGAGTTCACGCACTATGCCATGGATACGCGAGCCTTTCACACCCACACAGGCACCTACCGGGTCGATACGGTCGTCGTACGATTCTACGGCAATCTTGGCACGCTCGCCCGGTATGCGGGCCACGGCGCGAATGTTGATGAGGCCGTCGTGGATTTCGGGTACTTCGAGCTCGAACAGGCGGCGCAGGAACTGCTCGTTGGTACGGCTTACGGTAATCTTGGGGTTGTTGTTCTTGTTGTCGACATTGGCAATTACCGCGCGTACGGTTTCGCCTTTGCGGAAGAAATCGCCGGGAATCGATTCGCTCTTGGGCAGGAGCAGTTCGTTGTTGTCGGAGTCGACCAGCAGGGTTTCTTTCGACCAGGTCTGGTATACTTCGCCGCTTACAAGCTCGCCCTCGAGTTCTTTAAACTTGGCATACATGGCTTCTTTCTGGAGGTCGAGGATCTTCGACTGCAGGGTCTGGCGCAGGGTGAGGATAGCGCGTCGGCCGAACTTCTCGAAGAAAATTTCCTTAGTGTGTTCCTCGCCCACCTCAGCGTCGGGGTCGTCGTCTTCACGGGCGTCGGAGAGCGAAATCTCGAGATTGGGGTTCTCCACTTCGCCGTCGGGCACTACGGTGAGGTTTTGGAAAATCTGCACGTCGCCCTTGTCGGGGTTGAGAATCACGTCGAGATTTTCGTCTGTGCCGAACATCTTGGCAAGCACGTTGCGGAACGATTCTTCAAGCACGCTGATCATTGTGGTCTTGTCGATGTTTTTGAGTTCTTTGAACTCGGCAAACTGCTCGACCATGTTCGGGGTAGCTTCTTTCTTGGCCATATATTGTCAGGTTTTATAATTATCAGAATGATATTAGATATTTAACTGATTTGCAGTCGGTGAAAGCGAATGTTTCGGGCTGCATCTCCACTGTCGGACGCTTGGCTCCCGGGGTTTTGACCTTTACGGGCACTTCGATAGTGAAGGCGTCGTCGCTGTCGCTCACCTGCACCAGGGTGCCGCGCAGCTTGCGGCCGTCGCGGGTGAGTACTTCGACTTCGTTGCCGATATTCTTCACATACTGGCCCTTGACTTTGAATGGAGCTGTGAGCCCGGCACTGCCTACCTCGAGGGTGTAGTCTTCGATATCGCGGTCGAAAGCCGACTCGATTTTGCGCGTGATTGCCGCGCAGGTATCTATGTCGATACCCGATGTAGAGTCAAGCTCCACAACGATATCGTTCGTAGCCGACACTTTTATTTCTACCACAAACATGTCGGTGCCTTCGATTGCAGCCTCTACGGTGGATTTCAGTAATTCCTTGTCAATCATTTTCAATATTTATATACAAAGCGGAGGGGGCACTGTTGCCCCCTCCGGTTCGAGTACTGCAAAATTAATAATAATTTGCCGAATATGCAAGTATTATCCGGCCCGTGGTAGCTTAGAACCGTAAAGCCGTAAAATATTTAAATTTATTTAATTTCTTTTATATAAAGTTAGCAGCTCGACCACTGTACGCGCCAGCAAAAACACTGTCGCCATGCTCAGTACTATCAGCGCCGAGCAAGGCACATCAATCAGTGTGCCGGCCATTAGACCGGCCACCGAGGTCAGCAAGGATATAACCATGCTCCAGAGCATCATCGGACCGAAGCGGCGGCACCATATCTCGGCGGTCATCATAGGCAGCGACAGCATGCTCATAAGCAGCATTACGCCCACCAGGCGTATTGTCAGCACTATGCACACGGCCACAAGCACCGTCATGGTGTAGGTGATGTAGCGTACGGGCAGGCCGCTGACCCGGGCAAAGTCGCGGTCGAAGGCGCAGGCCACTATCATTTTGTAACGCCTCAGGAAAAAGAGGCCTAACACGGCGGTGTAGAGCGCAAACACCAGCAGGTCGGACGAATTGATTGTGAGGATGTTGCCGAACAGAAACGAGTTCAGTTCCGGCACGTATCCCGGAGTGAGGAACACAAACAGCACACCTACGGCCATGCCCAGGGCCCATATCACGGCTATGGCCGAGTCCTCGCGAATACGGAAGCGGCTCGATGCCCACTCTACCCCCAACGACGATACCACCGCCACTGCTGCCGCCATGGCCACCGGACTGACTCCGAGAAAGTAGCCCAGACCAAGACCGCCGAAGCAGGCATGCGTAACTCCACCGCTTATAGCCACCAGACGGCGCGATATTATATAGGTGCCGATGGCTGCGGCGCATATGCTGATAAGTATTACGCCCGCTATGGCGTAGCGGAAGAAGTCGTATTGCAGGTATGTAGTTATTTCGCTCATTTCTTTGTATATATGAAACTCTGCCGTGGCTGCTATCGCGAGCGCCTGTGCTCGTCGATAAGCATTATGAATTCGTCGCGGACGTCGTCGGGCAGGTTTATGCCACGTAGCTGTATGCTGCGGCCCCAGCCGGCAAGGTCGTCGGGCAGCAGGGTCTGAAGTATGTCGCGGAACTCGTCTTTTTCGTCCTCGGTGTATTCATGGGCTTTACGGCCCGCGAAGCGGTCGAGTTCTTCGTCTTCGTAATATTCAATGCCCTCGGAGAGCGCAGTCAGCAGCGAGTCGCGCTCACAACTGTAGTGCTGTCCGCAGCACTCCTCGTCGCTGTCAGCGACAGTGCTGTCAGAGTCGGCCACAGGTTCTGTAACATCGCTCTGTTCAGGTGTCTGCCTGCGGTCGAGCAACCACAGCAGGCCTCCCACCACAACCAGTGCGGCTAATATGATGGCGGCAACCTGCATCAGGCTTCTTCCACGGGTTCAACGGTGAATCCGGCTTCGCGGAGCTGATTCCAGAAGTCGGGATACGATTTTTCCACCACCTCGGCGTCGCGTATAATCATGCCCGGGGCGAATGCCGCCAGCGGAGCAAAGGCCATAGCCATGCGGTGGTCGCCGCAGGGATCGATTTCGGGCAACTGCATCACAGGCACGCGCTGCCCCTCCCACATCAATGTATCAGCTCCCTCAATTTCGGCTACAACGCCTATTTTAAGCAGTTCGCGGCGTAAGGCTTCAAGCCGGTCGCATTCTTTAATACGCAGATTCTGCAGACCGCTCAGGCGGAAGGGGACAGCCAGGGCGGCTGCCGTCACGGCAAATGCAGGCGTCAGGTCGGGATTCTGGCTTAGGTCGAGTTCGAGGCGCCCCCACAAGTCGGGAGTGGCGCTGAGTTCGAGATTGCCGTCAAATTCGCTCAACACACCCAGACGAGGCATGAGTGCACACAGGCAACGGTCGCCCTGAAGGTCGTCGGCTCCAAGCCCCGGCAGAGTGACCCATCCGGCGGTTATAGCCGCAATTTCATACCAGTAGGACGCCGCAGTCCAGTCGAGTTCCACGGGGCGGTCATCGACAACTGTATATCGGCCAGGTGCAAGATTGATGTCGTACCGTTCGATATCGGCGCTTACGCCCCGGCGACGCATCATCTCGGCGGTCATTTTTATATATGGCATGCTTACGGCCTCGCCTTCAAGGCGCAGGCACAGCTCCGATTCAAGCATAGGAGCTACCAACATCAGTGCCGTAATGAACTGCGACGACACCGTAGGGTCGATGGCCAAGGAGCCGCCCGAAAGGCGTTTTCCGCTTATTTTCAGCGGAGCATAGCCATCTTCGCCCAGATAGTTAATTTCGGCGCCAAGCTGTCGGAGAGCGTCGACAAGTATGCCCATCGGACGGCGTCGCAGCGATGCGTTGCCGTCGAGCACCACTTCGCTGCCGGGGATGGCGGCAAAGTAGGCTGTCAGCAGGCGCAGGGCGGTGCCGCCTGCATGGAGGTCGATTTCGCCCTTGCCGCATGCGAGTGCGGCGGCAAGGACCTTGATGTCGTCGCAAGGCTGCTCCGGATTACACGGCTCAGCACCTGCGATGGCATCGATTATCATCTTGCGGGCCAGGTACGACTTGCTCTGCGGCAGTTTTACAGTGGCCTCGAGTATTTCTTCGGGTGCGGATATGCGGTAGTTCATGCTTCGACTTACAGCTTGTTTAATAACTTATGTTAATACGCTCAAATGATGCAAAACCAAAGCTGACTTTAACATTATTATGAAACATTATACTTTATGAGTTTAAAACATTCAATAAAATACCGCCGGCCCGACCACTCTTCGGCGCTTTTGCGACTGACGCTCCGGCAGAGTGGCTGCAGCCACGCACTCTTCTCAATCCAAAAACGGCTCAAAGATTGGCCGCTTTCGCATTAACATCAGTTGTTAGACAAGCGCTTATAACGGCGTCGCGGATTTTAGCAAGAGCATCGGCGAGCACACAGCGCGGTGTGCCAATGTTCAGGCGCGCAAAACCTTCGCCCTGACGTCCGAACATGGTACCGTCGTTGAGGGCTATGTGGGCATGGTCGAGCAGCAGGCTCATAAGCTGTTCCTGGCTCAGACCCAGGCCACGGAAGTCGACCCACAGCAGGAACGAGGCCTGCGGCTCTACGATGGTCACGCCGGGCACCTCGCGGGCCAGGAAGTCGCGGGTAAAGTCGATATTGGCCTGCACGTATTCAAGCATCTGGTCGAGCCACTCCTCGCCGTTGCGGTAGGCGGCTTCGGCACCGATGGTCGAAATCATGGGAGGGGCGCTGAATTCGTTCACTTCCAGCCAGTGGTAGAAGCCCTGACGGAGTTCGGGATTTTTTACAATCATCCACGAGCTTACAAGACCGGGGATGTTGAAAGTCTTTGAGGGGGCGCCCAAAGTCACCGACACTGCTGCTGCGGCCTCGCTGACCGATGCGAAGGGGATGTGCGGACGGTTGCCCAGCATAAGGTCACCGTGGATTTCGTCGCTCACCACCACCATGCCGTTCTCGCGGGCTATGCGCGCTACGGTCTGCAATGTGTGGGTATCCCACTGTATGCCTATTGGGTTGTGGGGGTTGCACAGTATCATCATCTTGGGCTTGTGCAGGCGCACCTGCTCTTCGAGGCCCTCAAGGTCCATGCGATATTCGCCGTTTTCGGCTATAAGCGGATTTTCGATTACGTTGCGGTGGTTGCCTTCGATTACAATTCTGAAGGGGTGGTATACCGGCGGCTGGATGAGAATGCCGTCACCTTCGCGTGTGAAGTAATTAACAGCCAGGCCTATGCCCTTGACCACGCCGGGCACAAAAGCGAGTTCGTCGCGTTTTACCTGAAAGTGATGGCGGTGGCGCTGCCAGTCGATAATCGAATTCCAGTACGATTCGGGGCAGTACGAATAGCCCAGCACCGGATGCCGCAGGCGCTGTATCAGGGCGTTAGTAATTTCGGGGCATACAGCGAAATCAAGGTCGGCAATCCACAGCGGGGTCACGTCGTGGCGTCCGAATATGATGTCGAGCTGTTCGAGCTTGGTAGCTCCTGTGCCCTGACGATCGATAACACAATCGAAATCGTAGATTCTCTTTTCCATTTTCAGTGTATAGGTGGTTCAGATTTAAGGATGTATCTAATATTTTCGCGTGATGATGAAGTCGAACAAGTCGCCTAACAGCTGTCGGGCGCGGCAGTCGGCAAATGTGCCGAGTAGTATCATGGCTTCGTCGCGCAGACGGTGCATCTGCTCGTAGCAGTAGTCGATGCCACCGTTGTCGCGGGCGTATCTCATCAGTGTTTCTATTTCATGTTCATCGAGCTGCTCCTTGCGCGATAAGGCCACCATGGCATCGTGGTCGGGAGCGTCGGGTCGCAGCAGCACACTCAGCAGAGGCAGAGTAATCTTGCCTTCGCGCAGGTCGTTGCCTGTGGGTTTGCCCACAAGTGCGGAGTCGTAGTAGTCGAATATGTCGTCGCGCATCTGAAAGCAGAGGCCCAGCAGTTCGGTAAAGCGCGAGAGGCGTTCCAGACGTTCGCCGTCGACCCCGGAGGCATAGCAGCCCATCCGGGCGCATGCCACAAACAGCGAGGCGGTTTTGTAGTTGATAATCTGGAAATAGGCCTCCTCGGTGAGGGTGTGGTAGCGGGCGTTGAAAATCTGGTCGATTTCGCCCAGCGACAGCAGTTTGCCCAGATGGCATAGCGAGTCGATGATGCGTATATCTTTGGTAGCTATGGCCTGCTGCATTGCCGACGACACAAAGAAGTCGCCCACAAGCACTGCTATATGATTATCCCACACCGAGTTGATGGTGGGGCGGTTACGGCGGGTCTTGGTCTCATCCACCACGTCGTCGTGGATAAGCGAGGCGTTGTGAAGCAGCTCCACAGCCGCTGCTGCCGAAAGTACGGTGTCGGAAACAGGCCCGAACAGCTTGGCACTGAGCATCACTATGATGGGGCGGATGAGCTTGCCCTTGCTCTGCAGATAGTTCTCGATTACCTGGTTCATCAGTTCGTTCGATGAACTAAGCTGGTCGGATATCAGCCGATTCAGACGCTTTAGCTCAGGGGCTATTTCTTGTTGTATGACTTCGAGTGTGGACATATTCGTTTTTGATAGCACAAAATTAGTAATTTCCCTCGAAAAATCCACTCTAAATAGAGTCGAAACGTGAGATTATTTGTAATTTTGGACAAAATTTACTCAAATGACCGACCGACGACTATTCCTGCTCGACGCATATGCGTTGATTTATCGTGCATATTATGCCCTGATGCGCTCGCCCCGAAACAGCGCTCTCGGATTCAATACTGCAGCCATTTTCGGCTTCTGCAATACTCTCGACGAGATTCTGCGCAAAGAGAATCCCGACTATATCGCTGTGTGTTTCGACCCGCCGGGAGGCAAGACTTTCCGCCATGAGGAATATCCGGAATACAAAGCCGGACGCGACAAACAGCCCGAGGACATTACCATGAGTGTGCCCTGGATCAAGCGCCTGCTGCAGGCTTACCGCATTCCGGCCATAGAGATGGAACGCTACGAGGCCGACGATGTAATTGGCACTCTCGCCCGGAAAGCCGCCGCCGAAGGATTCACAACCTACATGATGACACCCGACAAGGACTACGGTCAGCTGGTCGACGACAACACTTTTATGTATCGCCCGCCCACAGGCGGCAAGGGATTTGAAATCCGGGGGCCCAAGGAGGTATGCGAACGATATGGCATAGAATCGCCCCGGCAGGTAATCGACATGCTCGCCCTGGAAGGCGATGCCGCCGACAATATCCCCGGCTGCCCGGGAGTGGGCGAGAAGACTGCCGCAAAGCTTATAGCCGAATGGGGCTCGGTGGAGAACATGCTCGAGCATGCCGCCGAAATAAAGGGAGCGACAGGCCGGAAGGTGGCCGAAAACGCCGAAATGATTCTTTTCTCCAAGCGACTGGCCACCATATGCACCGATGTACCGGTGGATGTGAGTCTTGACGAACTGAAACGCCGAGAACCCGACGTAAAGGCATTGCTGGAACTCTTCGGGCAACTCGATTTCCGTACTCTGGCCAGCCGGTTGCGCAATACCGAGCCAGACCGGAGCGCCGATGATAACAGACAGGCCGCCGACAGTTCGGCCGATATGGGTCTGTTTGGACTTGACTATGACGGCGAGGCTACGGCAGCTTCAGAGGCCCCGTCAGATTTCGAACTGCTTACCGACTGCGAGGCCGTAAGCAGCGCCATAGCGGAGGCTCTGGCACAGCCCTATGCCGCAGCTCTGCTGCTGTGCAGCGGCGCCGACGAAGCCATGACTGCCCAATGGCATGGCGTGGCTCTGAGTTTCGGCAAGCGCACCGCCTACATAGCCCTGCCGCAGTTCGACAGCCGCAGCGAAATGCTGACCCTGCTCGAACCGCTGTGGAACAATTCCGTCACCACCATTATCAGCGACAATGTAAAGCGCGACTATGTGGTGCTTCACCGCCACGGCATTGCTTTCACAGCAAGCTATTTCGACACTTCGCTGGCCCACTACCTGATTGCCCCCGAAAGCCGCCACGACCTGCCGGAACTCTCGCACAGCTACCTCAATACCGACACCGTGGAGTACGGCCTAACCGCCAACGAACGCCAGAAACTTTATGCCGCTCCATCCGACCAGGCCATAAAGGCCCGCTGCCAGGCCGCGGCCGCGGCTCTGAATCTGCGTGAGCCTCTGCTGGCCGACATCGACAAGGACAGACTGCGCAATCTGCTCTACGACATCGAACTGCCCTTCGCCATGGTTCTGGCTAAGATGGAACTGGCCGGAGTGCGCATCGACTCGCAGATGCTCGCCTCTATGTCGCGCTCGCTTACCGCCCGGCTGGCCGACATCGAACAGGAAGTTTTCCGACTGGCCGGCCATGCGTTCAACATCGGTTCACCCTCGCAGGTAGGCGAGGTCCTGTTCGGCGAGCTGCAAATCGACCCCAAGGCCAAACGCACCAAACGCGGCGCATGGAGCACCACCGAGGATATTCTGGAGAAGTACAGCAAGCAGAACCCTATAGTGCAGCTGATACTGGACTACCGCGGTGTAAAAAAGCTCCTGGCTACTTATATCGACGCCCTGCCCAAATTGGAGAATCCGGCTACAGGCAAGATACACACTACATTCAACCAGACCGGTACAGCCACAGGCCGTATATCGTCGAATAATCCCAATCTGCAAAATATACCTGTACGCACTGATGCCGGACGTGAAATCCGCCGTGCCTTTGTGCCCGACCGCGGACACCTGATGATGGCCGCCGACTACTCGCAGATTGAACTAAGGCTGATGGCCCACATAAGTGGTGACGAAGCCATGATTGACGCTTTCCTCAGCGGCGAAGACTTTCACCGCGCCACTGCGGCCAAGATTTATCATCTGCCGCTGCCGGATGTCACCGACAGCCAACGAAGGGCCGCCAAAACAGCCAATTTCGGCATTATCTACGGTATCTCGGCCTTTGGACTTAGCGAACGCCTGGGCATACCGCGCGGCGAGGCCAAGGAGCTTATCGAGGGATATCTGCGCACCTATCCGGGAGTGAAGCAGTATATGGACGATGCAATCGAAAAGGCGCGGCACGACGAGGCTGTAAGCACCGTGATGGGACGCCGCCGCATGTTGCCTGACATCAATTCGCGAAACGCCGTGGTTCGCGGATATGCTGAGCGAAACGCCATCAACGCACCGCTGCAAGGCTCGGCGGCCGACATAATCAAAAAGGCCATGATTGCCATAGCGCACCGCCTGGAAAGCGAACACTTCGAATCAAAAATGATTCTGCAAGTGCACGACGAACTGGTATTCGATGTAGTGCCGTCGGAACTTGAGCGCCTCAAAGCCATGGTTGTCGAAGAGATGCAGGGAGCCTTCAGCGGTCGTGTTCCGCTCACAGTGGGCGTAGGCATCGCCGACAACTGGCTCGACGCGCATTGACGGCATAGTGCGGCTGTAGCCTAACTAAATAAACCAAAACGCGGGCGCTCCGGTTGGAGCGCCCGCGCTGTATTATGGATGGATTATATTATTTACAGGATTACCTTGGTGATTTTTGAACCCTGACGGCGGATGTATAGGCCGTTTGCGGGGTTCTCTACTCGTATGCCCTGAAGGTTGAAGTATTCAACGGGAGCATTGTCGTCGGCGGCCTCGATGTCGGCTACACCCGAAAGAATCTTGGCGCAGCTTACGCTGATGGCCTTGATGTAGGTATTGGTGCCATCGGAGGGAACTTCAAATGTAACAGCGCTTGCTTTGTCATCGGCATCGGCAGCCCATTCTTTCGATTCGAATGTGCCGGGCTGACCTTCGGCAAGATTAAGACCCCAGCTGGTGGAAGCGGGCTCGGTAAAGGCTATATTGGTTACATAGTAGCCTGCAGGCGCGGTGAGTGTGAGGGTCGAACCTTTGTATACTCGCAGGGTGGTGCCGGGAGCCTTCGAACTGGTGCTGTTAAATATCTTTACACCGTTCTGATTATTGGTGGTTGTAAAGCTCAGAACTACACCGTTGGAATCGAGGGTATAATTTTCGATACGGATGTCTTTGCCGCCTTCGGGCTCACTGAGAGGCTCAGTAGTCGAGAAGCTGAGAGAACTGAAGTCGGAGAAGTCGAATGTGGCGTCGGCGGTTACGGGCAGGTCGGAGGGGTCGACAACAGTGAGGGTGAGGTCGGCGGAGCCGGCAGTGTATTCATCAGACTCGGCTACCGACAGGGTGATTACGGTGGTGCCGGGACCTACGACAGTCAGCCAGGGGTTGCTTGTAATATCAGCTGTCGCTACCTCAGAATTACTTGAAGACACTTCGGGAGTGGTAAAATAACCGTTCATTTTGGGCATATCGTCGATTGTGGTTTCTCCAATAACCCATGTAAATTCAGTCACAGGCTCGTCGTCGGCATTCACCCATGCTAATTCGGGGTCAGCCTTTACGATAGTATATGTTGCCGAAACAATATCGCTCCTTACTCCGTTCTTTTCGGCATATGCCTCCACGGTAAAGGTGCTGCCGGGCTGGCCGTTTACTGCCAAGCCGTCGGTATAGAGTACAAATTCGTCGGATTCTGAGGTCTTGCAGAATATTTCAGCGCCTTCTTCGGCTGTGATTACGATAGGAGTCCGGTTGGCGACATTTGCGTCGTCAGCAGGCGAGATTACGGGTGCTGCTACAACTTCAGCACCGATTTCGATAAGCACGGGCTGTAATTGTACTTTGCCGTTGAAAACGCTTACAAAACCGGTAATAGTGCAGTTTTCGGCATTTTCAAAGCCTTCGGTAATCTTGAACTGGTTGCGCAGAGCCACGGAATTGCCGGCGGCATCGCTTACAGTTGCATCCATACCGCTTACACCTGAGATAGTCAGGCCGCTGATTTTGAAGTAACTGTAGGTGGTATTCTCGGCTACCTGAGACAGTTCGGCTTCGATAGGCTCTACAGCGGTACCGGCTGTGATTTCACCGAAAACCGGATTGGTCAGCTGAGTTGTCTTGCCATATTCGCCAACAGTAGCCTGGAGGGTGTTGAAGGTATCGCCGTTGTTGAACGGGTTGTTCTCATTGACGTAGTAAACGAGCATATTGTGCTTGCCGGCATCCTGTACATAGAGGTACTGGTTCTTGTCGCCGCCCTGCCAGATAACTGTCATAGGGCAGTTTATCTCTGCAGTTTCGCCAACGAAGGCAAGTCCGTCGGGCGCATATAAGGCCGAGAAACCGTCGAGGAACAGAGGCATCTCTACATTGTACGAGGCAACATTGCTATATTCGCCGTTTTTGGCGGCGATTGCCTTTACGGTGCAACTCTGATATACATCGAACGGAGCCTGGTAGTGTGCCGACTCCTCAGTAGGAACAGTGCCGTCGATGGTATAGTACACCTCAGCGCCTTCCTCGGCTGTGATAGTGACTTTGCTCACCTTATCAACCAGTTCGCTTGTGATAGCAGGAGCGGCTAAGGCAGGAGCTTCTCCAACAGTATAAGAGAATGTAATTTTATCCATATCAAATACACCATTTTTAGACATATTGTTGGTGTAATTGAAATTGATTTTATAGTACTTGTTGGGTTCCGGATTATCAACATTGGCAATCAACTCACCGGCAGCAGTCAGGTTTCCGGTAAAAACGACCGATTTCGGATTCGTAAATTTGTTATCATCTGCTATAAAGAGTGTGACATTATTTATTTCTCCACGAATAAAATTTACCACATTCACTGATACAGCATCTACAGCATATTCAATTGGTGAAGTGCTGTAGATATAGGCATCGGCGCCATTTGCTTGGTTTTTGGCTCCTACACGGACGTAATCCCATCCTTGACTGTTGTTTGACATGCCCTTGTAGGACCATTGCGATCCGCCGAATTCATCGGTTGAAGTGTGAACATCTGTGTAGGAACTTGTTTTTGGCCATCCGGCGTTCTTATTGGTAAACGTTACTTCAAAAGTTTCAGCACTACTACTGAAAACCGAAGCAACCGCGACGGTAAGTGATAGTAAAAGTTTCTTCATACTTAATTTATTATGATTGATTTAAGAGAGCTTGATATACTTCTGCCACCGGAGCAAGCAGGGTCACACAGCCTCTGCGTACCGGCATCGGCAAAGTTAACGATAATTATTGGATTTACAATGAAATAATTGTGAAATTTATGGCTGCAGGTTCAACTGGCAAGTGCAAAATTAGCGATTTGTTTGAAGAACTCGGTTTT
>ERZ777011.1905-NODE-1905-length-19095-cov-3.009716_pt1 | contig 19095 bp, 22 predicted proteins | sample MGYA00374964_ERZ777011 | MGnify/ENA primary metagenome ERZ777011 (study PRJEB29310, sample SAMD00008975) | mouse gut metagenome | study: EMG produced TPA metagenomics assembly of the Metagenome analysis of fecal microbiota from mouse which was promoted...
CCCCGCCAAGGTGACACCCGCCGTTCTGGCGCAGCTTTTTGGTGTAGAGCAGGTGAAGGTCCTGGAGAGCACCTACAATGCTGCCGGTTTGGGCCAGGGTGAGGATATGCAGTTCATCTGCGACACAAAGGGCGCTCTGCTGTGCTACGCCACTCCCAGCCCCGCTATTGACGAGCCCTCCGCCGGTTATATTTTCACCTGGGATATGCTGGGCAACGGCGCTCACGTCGCTTTTGACCAGTTCGACGGCGAAAAGGGCACCCACACCGAGTTCGTGGAGGGCCTGATGTCCACCGATATGCGGAAGACCGCCGACGATCTGGCGATGTACTTCAAGGACTGCGTGTAAGGGAGGGCAACCATGAACGGCTACACTTGCATCAAGGCGCTGGTCCTCGGCGGAGTCGGCTACACCGCCGGGAGTAACATCCCCGCCGAGGCCGTTCTTCCGGGCCGTGTCCGCGCCCTTATCAAGCAGGGGTATATTTCCCCTGCCACTGACGAACCGGCCCCTGTGCCCGCCCCGGAGGGCCACACCGAGGCGATTGCGGAGCTTCAGGAGCAGATCGCCCGGCTCCATGCAGAGGCGGAGGCGGTGCAGGCAGAGCTTCAGCAGGTCATCAGCGAGCGTGACGAGCTCAAGGGACGGCTGGAGTCGCCCGAAGAGCATACCGACCCTGTCAAGCTCATCATCCCTCTCGCCAGGGATGGCGGGGTGCTGGACGTTCCGGCCGCCCCCGAGAGCGTCGTGACCTTTGTGCAGAACCTCCAGCTTACTGCTGAGGAGAGCACGAAGGCCATTGAGACCATGACGGATGACACCGCCCTCATCCTTATCCACGCCCTGGATGGGCGGAAAACCGTCAAAGCAGCAGCCCAGGCCAGAGCGGCGGCTCTGGAGACCAGCAACGAGGCCGTTCCCGGAAGCGAGGAGGGCCAGGGACAGGGTGATACCTGATGAGGACATATACCTACGACCCTTCGAAAATCCAGGAGAACGGCAAAGACCGGATGCGGTTCGAACTGGGCGACACCATGGTGGAGGGCGAAGCGGAAACCTGTGCCCTTTCGGATGAAGAGTACACAGCGATCCTCGCTCTCCATCCCAACAAATGGCGAAAGGCCAAGCTGGCTCTGCTTTCAAGCATCATGCATGGCTTCATGTACGAGGTAGACACCAAGGTTGGCCCCCTTTCCCTCTCGCTTCGGCAGCGGGCCGAGGCGTGGAAGGCCATGTATGACGAGCTGAAGGCGGAAGATGCCATGATGGCCGTCCCCAGCGCCCACCCGCAGGCTATCAGCCCCCAGCATTACTTCTACGAGGGAATGCACGATAATCGGGAGCAGGGCGGCACAGGGAGGGGGAAACGGTTTGAATTGCCTTAGACCAGGCAGACTCCGGCCCGGAAATCTGTTCAAAGACTTCTGGGTAGAAAACAAAACCACCACACTCACTTCGAGAGGGCGGCCCACAAGCACTTTCGACAAAGAAAAGGCCGTCCACTTTCTGGCTGTGCTGGCAGAGGCGAAGCCCACCGAGATTGAGAGGTTCCGCCAGCTCGATCACCCCATCACCCATACCATCACCCAGCAGGGCCGCCCCAAAGCGAAAGCTAAGGACCGGCTCGTTCATGGTGGGCGCATTTTCTACGTTCAGGGGGTGGATGATCCGGGCGAGCTTGGGCTTTGGACAATCTATTATGCCGAGGAAAGGAGCGATGTAGATGGAGATCGACCTGAAGGGCAAAATCAACGATCTGTATAACCAAGTCACCCAGGAGGCCAAGTCCAGGGGTTACCGGGCGGCAAACGCTCTCCGCAGCGCATCCCTGGAAGTGCTGCGCGGGCAGCGCAGTGGCAAAATCTATCGAAAGCCCTTCACCAAAAAGGCAACCTACCAGGCATCGGCCCCCGGCGAGCCCCCGGCCGTCCGCTCTGGCACCCTGCGCCGGAGCTGGCAGCCTCGCGCACAGTCCGAGAAGGAAAACGGCGTTGTCACAGTTCATCCGGCCATATGGACCGATGTTAAGTACGCCCCGATTCTTCAGGAGGGCAGTCCCCAAATGGCGCCACGCCCCTTTGAGGAACCAATCATTGAGAAGGCCAAGCCGGAGATCGAGGCTATCTTCGGCCAACCCTATCTGAGCTGATGAGAAAGGAGGACCGTCGTGCCGCTGATCAAAGAAGGCAGCATCCGGGCTTTTGACACTGAGGCTGTCCACAAGGGCGACCTCGTGCGGGCCCAATACCATACATGGCCGGAACCCAGGAACGGGCTCTTGGCCTCGGTCAGCGAGGAGCGGCTCACTGTGCTGTTCCTGCCCGGCCTGGGCAACGTGTCCAACTATTTCCCGATTGCGGCGGCGGAGGTGGCTGCGGGCCTTTGGAAAGTTCGGTGGTCCTCCGACCTGGAAACCATTGATGCTGAAGGTGGACCGGAGCCGCCCCCGGAAGGTGAAGGCCCGCCGGAGGAACTTCCCGATGGTGAGCCGGAGGGGGGCGTTGATCTGTGACGCTGGAGGACCTGATTTACACCAGGCTCTCAGACCCAGACGGGCCTGCGGCGAAGCTGGCCCGTTACGGCGAAGCTCCCGCCATCTTCTATCAGGCGGCCCCAGAGGACACTGCTGCCGGGTGGGATGGAAAACGCCAATATCCTCGTATCGACTATACCGTGGATATGCAGGCTAACCCGGAGCGCCAGTCCTGCGGCGTCCTGACTCTAAATATCTGGTGCAGCGAGCAATGCGCTCCGCCGGAGGACTTGGAGCCGGAGGTGCGGGCAATGATGCGGGAGGTGTTCATGCAGCCGGACGAGAGCCCGCCCTACAGTCTGGCGTGGGTGCGCTCGGATGCCTTTGAGGGGCGCAGCCAGGCCAACCCGGCCACGCTGGTCAATGGGATCACCGTCCTTTTTGATCTATTTGCGTTCCCGGTTCAGGAGACAACCGACCCGGACCCTATCTTGGCAATCAACGAGTATGTCAAGCAGTGGGCCCCGGACGCTCTGGTTATTGGGAAAGACACTCTGGAGCGATTTCAGATTGCAACTACGGACCAGCCGATCTTCTACTTCCGGCTGGCCTCTCTGCAGCTTCAGCGGGAGACGAACACCGTGGCTTGGATGGACGGGATGATTGCCGGTTACATCTATGCGCCGGAGGAAACCCGCCTGAAATGGCTGAAGGCCCTGGTGGATGTTCTGTCCCTGGATGGGGAGGTCACCATGCTGGACACATCCCCCATGTTTTTGCGGGGCATTAAGGCCGACAGTGCGGCGGACCCGCTCACTGTTGGGCAGCTCCGCCTTCAGATTCGCTTTGGCCTGCTCCGTCGGCCGAAGTATGCCCATACGCTTATGAAAGACCACAAGGCGATTTAAGGAGGCTTTTATGGCAAACAGGAAAACATCCGCCCAGAGTGGCGAGAACCCGGTGGAGGCCCCTGTGGCCGACGTTGGGGCCAAGAATGCGCCTGCCGCCGTTGAATATACCATCGAGGAGCTCACGGCAGGGGCTAAGACCGTTTTTCCGGGGGTGTCCCCCGACTGTGTGACCGCAGCCCTGCGGCTGGCCGGTGTCACCAAGACCACCAAGGAGAGGGCGAAGGAGATCGTTGACAAGTTCGTTAACGCACCTGTCGCCGGTCCCAAGAAGGGAGGTAACTAACCTATGGCCGGCACTTTTACCGTTGGCGAGAGAAAAACCCGCCCCGGTGTGTACCATCGCTATGAAAATGCGGGTGGCATCCGTCTTGCCGGGGCCATCAACGGCATTGGCGCGGGCGTGATCCGGGCCAATTGGGGACCGCTGAACAAGGTGATCGAGTTTGAGCCCTCCACAAAGGTCAGCACCATCTACGGCAGCGGGAACACCGAGGATTTGATCACCGAGATGTTCACCGGCGGCCTGACCAGCGGCTTCTTTGTCCGTGTCGGCTCCGGCGGCACCGCTCCCACCCTCGTTCTTCAGCTGGAGAACGGCGGGGAGGCGGGCACCATCACCGGGGCCTATGTGGGTGACCGGGCTTTTACTGCGTCCATCCGGGACAGCATCATCACGGACCAGAGGGAGTGCATCATTTACGAAGGCACCACTGAGTTCCTGAAGGTGTCCTTTGACCCTGGAGAGAATGAGCCCGCCGCCCTCAAGGCGGCCATGGCGAAGGCCACGAAGGATTTCTCCTTCCTTCCGGCGGAAAATGCGACCGGGGCTCTGGCTGAGACTGTCCAGGCAGAATTTGTTCCCGGCACCAATCCCACAACCACCAATGCCGACTACAGCAACGCTTTCGACGCGCTGGAACCCTGCGTCTACAACGTCATTTGCTTGGATACTGATTCCATCAGCGTCCAGATGCTGTTGGATGCCTACCTGGACCGGGTGTACGAGGCCGGGAATTACCCGATGTGTACCATTGCAGCTGACTCCAGCAAGGAGCTGGAGGACCGCATGACCATCGCCAAGTCCTTTAATGACCCCAAAATCACCTATGTCCTCAACAGCGCCGTGGATGCTGCCGGGAGGAAGTACGAGGGTTATCAGATTGCCGCCCGGATCGGCGGCATCATCGCCTCCACTCCCGCCAACCAGAGCGTGACCCACGAGGTAGTCACCAACATGATCGACCTCGACAAGCCCCTCACCAACACTGAGATCATCCGGGCACTGAAAAGCGGCTGCATTGTCCTCACCAAGAACAACGACGGCCAAGTGTGGATCGAGCAGGGCATCAACACACTCATCACCCCCAATGCGGAGCAGGACGAGGGTTGGAAGAAAATCCGCCGTGTCAAGACCCGTTTTGAGCTGATGCAGCGGATGGACAATACTTTGGAGAAGATCATCGGCAAGGCGAACAACGACCCGGACGGCCGGGCCACCGTGATTGCTGCTGGCAACAAGCTGATCAAGCTCATGTTCCGTGAGGGCAAGCTCCTGGATGGCGGCTACATGATGGAGGACCCCAGCAACCCGCCCGAGGGCGACAGCGCATGGTTCATCATTGCGGTGGACGATGTTGACAGCATCGAGTTCGTCTACCTGCTGTACCGCTATCGCTTCGCCCCCGAAACCAGCGAATAAGGGAGGAGGATAGAATATGGCTACGGCTAAAAAAGGGATGTTCAACAACAGAGGCCCTGTCGATGTTCGCAAGGTGCTGTCCGGCAAAGATGGCGCCCTTTTTGCGGAGGATGGTACCCTGCTGGCAACTGTTGAGACGTTCCAGACCAAGGTAAGCGTCACCAACGCCAAGTACCAGCCCCTTGGCGACGCTCAAGAGCACGAAGTGTTTACTGGCTACAATGTAACCCTCACCTTCACCGAGACCGTGATTTCCGATGAGCGGTTCATCCAGGAGCTCTTTGACGGCATGGCCAGCGGCTTCATGCCCGACTGGAACTTCCAAGGCTCCATCAGAGGCCGGGACGGAACCTACCAGCGCATGAACTATCGCCAGTGCGTCCCCAGCGGTGATATCGACCTTCAGAACCTCTCCATTGGCGACACCCTCAAGCGGGCGTGGAGCCTGTTTGTCAACGAGCCCCCGGAGCTTCAGTCTCTGCTGGGTGGATAATAGAACACCAACAATATAGCCGCGCTGCCGGATAAGGTGGCGCGGCTCACTTTCTGAATAGGAGGAACGACTATGTCCAAGGAAAACCCCGATGCGATCCAGATGGACGAGGAAATGACCCCAGAGGAGCAGGGTCAGGCCCTCCGCACCTATGAGAACGACATTCTGGGCGGGCTTCTGGCTGCTGCTGGTTTCCGGGAGGATAGCGATGAGACCAAAACCGTGGAGATTGCCCGGAACGGTGTCGTCTTCTTCACGTTCCGCATCCGGCCGCTCTCCGAGGGGGAGTACAACAGGTGCAAGGAGCGGTACACCACCTACAAGCGGAACAAGCAGTTCGGCGTCAGAATCCCGGAAAAGACCGACACCATCAGTTATCGGAGTGCCCTCATCTATGAAGCTACCATCAAAGAGGACCGGGAAAAGCTGTGGGATAACCGGGATGCGTGGCGGAAACTGGATGTGCTATCCGGCGTGGAGCTGATCGGGCGTGTCCTGAAGGCCGGCGAGAAGGACGCTGTGCTTGACCTCATCGACAAGATCAGTGGATACAGCGTTCTCGAGGAGGACACCGTAAAAAACTAATCGAAGCTGGCGGCAGATCAACGCTTTTACACCACATCCTTCAGCGTGTGGGCTTTGAGGCGTGGGCCGCTGCCGCTGGCTTTCGCTCCACCGAGGAGGCTATGAGCTGCCCTGGAACCAGCGTGTTCATGCGGGCATCTATGCGGGCACAAATAGCCGCCGACACCAACGGAAGGGGGGAATCGGATGGCGGCTGAAACCTATCGGATTGAAATCCCCGTCGTGGTGGAGGACCAGACAGACCCCGGTGCGAGCAACGCCACCAAGAAGGTCAACGCTTTTGACAAGGTGGTCCAGCAGGCTAAAGACCGGCTGGACAAAATGAACCGCACCAAGTTCCAAGTGGCGCTGGAGGCTATTGACAAGGTTTCTGCTGTGGTGGGCACCATCACCGGAGCTGTGCGGGGGCTGGCCGGGAAAGCCTGGCGAGTCACCATGAGCGTTATCGATAAGGCCACCGCTCCCTTGCGCGGGATCATCAACATACTTAAAAATCCGATACTGCAGGCCGGCGCGATCCTGGGGATCAGCGTCGGCCTTAAAGATACCATCGACACCTACTCCTCTTTCGAGGCCACCATGAGCCAGGTCAAGTCCATCAGCGGAGCCACAGCGGAGCAGATGATGGATTTGAACGCCAAGGCCAAGGAGATGGGCGCCACCACCAAGTTTACGGCTTCGGAGGCTGGTGAAGCCTTCACCTACATGGCGATGGCTGGTTGGAAGACCGGGGATATGCTGAACGGTATTGAGGGCATTATGTCCCTGGCTGCCGCTTCCGGCGAGAGCCTGGCAACCACCAGTGACATTGTGACGGATGCGCTGACCGCTTTCGGAATGACAGCAAAGGACAGCGGTCGGTTCGCTGACGTGCTGGCTGTTGCATCCTCGAACGCCAACACCAATGTCAGCATGATGGGCGAAACCTTCAAGTACGTCGGCGCTGCGTCTGGAGCCCTGGGGTACAGCATCGAGGACGTGGCCCTCGGAATCGGACTCATGGCTAATGCAGGCATCAAGGCATCCCAAGCTGGCACCGAGCTCAACTCTATCTTCACACGGCTCGGAACCAACACCAACGGTGCGAGGGATGCCATTGAGGACCTCGGGATCAGCTTCTATAAGTCCGACGGCAGTGCCAGGGCCTATGGTGACGTTTTGAAGGAGCTGCGAGCGGCCACCAAGAACATGACCCAGGAGCAGAAGATCAACTTCGCCAACACTGTGGCAGGCCAGAGGGCGCAGGCCGGTCTGCTTGCCATGCTGAATGCGACCGAAGAAGATTATAACAAGCTGACTGAGGCCATCGAGAATTGCGATGGCGCTGCGGCGGCGATGGCCGACACCATGCTCGACAACTTGGCGGGCGATATGACCCTGCTGCAGAGTGCGGTCGAGGGTGTCAAAATTTCCATCGGTGAACGCCTGTCGCCCTATTTACGACAGTTCGTGCAGTTCATTACGAGCAAAATGCCCGATGTCGAAAAGGCAGCGGGCAAGGCCCTGGATTTCATTGAGGGCAAGGTTAAGTGGCTCAAGGACACCATCGCTGATTTTACGAGCGGCGAGGATTGGGCCAATGCTGACATTTGGGGCAAGCTCAAAATCGCTTGGGACAAAATCGTTGCGGAGCCCTTCAGCGAGTGGTGGAATGGATCTGGCAAAGCAAAAATTACCGGGATGATGGGCGACTTGGGCAGGACCATCGGCAGCGGCATCACTGCCGGACTGCTGGCGCTCCTGGGCATTGACACCGGCGGAGCTATTTCGGACGGGAAGGCCATCGGAGGCGCCTTTATTGATGGCTTCATGGATGGCTTTGATACTGAGCAGATCACAACGGCCCTGAAAAATTGGGCTGGTGAGCACAAAGGCACCGTTGCGGCTCTGGGCATCGTTCTGGGCGGCAAGCTAATCGGCGGTGTTGCCAAGGGGGTGCAGCAGGCCCGCGGCCTGGTCAGCACCATCCAAGGCATACTCGGCAAGGGTAGCGGCGCAGGCGGTATGGCAGGCGCCATGGGCAGCAGTTACGCCACCACATCCATGCGGGTGACGGCAGGCGTGGTCAATGTCTACGGAAATATGGCCAGCAATGCCGCCAATGCGGCCGGTGCTGCGGGGCGGAGCGCCATGGGCGGGCTCCCAGCCCTCCCGGGCGGAGGCGGTACTCCCCCGGCACTCCCAGGCGGAACCGGCGGAGTTGCGGCGGCGGGCGGCCTTACATCGGCTTCCGGCTGGCTTGGCCGACTGCTTCAGGTAGGCTCCAAGTCCTCTGTCGTAGGCGCAGACGGAACGCTGCTTGCTGTCAACGGCGGCATAGGCGGTACTCTGGGCAGCGTGGGCGGGGCCCTGGGCTCCGGGGCAACCACAGCCGCAGGGGCGGCTGCAGCGGGCACAGCGGCCATCGGAGGCGGCCTGCTGGGCGGCGCTGGCATCATCAGCGGTCTCATTGATATTTTCCACGGCACAAAGACCTCCGGTAAGGAAGCGCAGACCGCCTATGCGACCGGCGGCTCTAAAATAGGCATGGTGGGCGCAGGAGCCGCCGCAGGGGCCGCTATCGGCTCGGTGGTACCTGTTGTCGGCACCGGCGTCGGAGCTCTCGTGGGGGCCGGTATTGGCGGCCTGGGGGCCCTCGGCTTCGGTGACAAGATTGGCCAGGCACTGTCTGACGCATTGGACGAGGGTGGCTGGCTCAACAATATGGGCGTGGCCATCAGCGGATTCTTCACAGAAACCCTGCCCACCAAATGGGGTGAGTTCTGGGATGGCGTGGGGAACTTCTTCACGGAAACCGTCCCCTATGCCCTCGGTTTTGCTGCGGGCAAAGTGACCACATTCTTTACAGAAACACTCCCCACCAAATGGGGTGAGTTCTGGACGGGCGTCGGAAACTTTTTCACGGAGAGTATCCCTGCTTGGTGGGAAACCGTCAAGGCTGGCGCGATTAACTTCTTCACCGTCACTATTCCACAGAAATGGACCGAGTTCTGGGACGGCATCGGTGTGTTCTTCACCGAGACGATCCCGGCCTGGTGGGAGGACGTGAAAGCCGGAGCGGTGACATTCTTTACGGAAACCCTGCCAACCAAGTGGACGGAGTTCTGGACGGGTGTCGGGAATTTCTTCACCGAAACCATCCCGGCCTGGATCGACAGTAGCCTTACCAGCGCAAAGACCTTTTTCACGGAAACCCTGCCAGAAAAATGGAACAGCTTCTGGGGCGGCATTGGGGAGAAAATCTCCGGCTTCTTTGGAGGTTTGTGGGATACCGTGAGCGGGGCCTTCAGCTCCGGCTACTCGGACGCCACAGCGCCAACCCCCCACGCCTGGGGCGGCATTATGACGAAGCCCCACATGGGCATCGTGGCCGAGGCCGGTGCGGAGAGCATCATCCCCCTGTCCCCATCCAAGCGAAACCGAGGCATCGACCTTTGGGAGCAGACCGGGCAGGCCTTGGGTGTGCGCCCCTATGCCGAGGGCGGCATCGTCGGGGAAACCGAGGACACGGAGGTCCCCATCACCCCCAGCGGAACCGGCGGAGTCCCCGCCAAAGTAGAAGTTCATCTTGAACTGAGCCCGCAATTTGTCATTGAAGCGCGGGAGAGCGGGATGGACGAAAACACCATTATCGCCATCATCAAGGCCCACATCAAGGAGATGGTGGACGATATCAGCGACGAGCTGGCGGAGCGGCTGGCCCGTGTATTTGCCAATATGCCGGTGAGAGGAGGCACATAAGTGGACGTTTACATTACCGAGAAAGAAACCGGGACCCGTATCGCCCTCGCCATGCTCCCGGAAAAGGTGAAGCACAAGGGCAGCGCCAAGTTCCAAAGCTATGACATCATCAACGTGGGCGAGGTGAAGCTCCCCAGGGGAACGAAGCTCCTTTCGTTCTCCTGGAGCGGCACCTTCCCCGGCGAGAGCCGGAAATCGGCCAGCTTTATCAAAGCCCACCATTGGAAAGCCCCCAAGGAAATGGAGAGCATCTTTGAGCGGTGGCGCAAGAACGGAACGGTCCTGATTCTGATGGTCACGGAGACCTGGATTAACCACGAGGTCATGGTCAGCGACTACACCGGGACGCCCACTGGCGGCTGCGGCGACGTCTCTTACGATGTGACCTTCATCGAAAGCAAAGAGATCAAGATTTACACCACGTCGGAACTGAACATCATGCCCAGCGCCAAGACCAATGAAAACGGCACCACCACCCGGCCGGAGCCCGCAGCGGCAGCGGCCACGACCTACACTGTGAAAAAGGGTGACAACCTGTGGAACATTGCCAAGAAGTTTCTGGGGGATGGGAGCCGGTATAAGGAGTTGTACGAACTGAACAAGGACACCATCGGCAGCAATCCGAATTTGATCTATCCCGGCCAGACGTTCACGCTCCCAGCGTAAGGAGGCCGCCATGATCGACATTCGGAAGCTGACCTATAAACTCGTGGCCATCTTGGAGGACGGCACACAGCTTGATATCTCCAGGGCGGCAGAAGACCTGGGCTGGGAGGAGGGTGAGGGAGAGATCGCCATGCGGCTCTCCTTCACCGTCCACAATGCCAAATACCAGGGCCAGCCCCTTTCCCAGCTAATCAAGCCTGGCTGCATCACCGCCATTATTGCCGATTGGGGCGATGGCACCGACGAGGTGGCCCGCGGGACCATTGTGGATTGGGACACCAGCAACAGCGGCAGCTCTGACACGTTTTCCGTCCTGGCCTATGATGAGCTGTTCAACCTCCAAAAAAGTCAGGACAACCGCTATATTACCGCAGGGACGGGCACAAAGGCCGCAATCTCGGCGGTATTCAGTGATTGGGGGATTCCACTTGGGGAATACACCGGGCCTGACGTGGCCCACGCCAAGACGCTATATAAAAACGAGTTCCTGGCGGATATCATCATGGACCTCTTGGATACTGCGGTAAAACATGGCGCAGAGAAATACGTCGTGCGGGCGAGCAAGGGGGCCGCCAGCGTTCTGAAGCTGGGAAGTAATGAAACAATTTACCACTTCGACGAGGACACCAGCCTGACCGTCACCAAGGACGCCATCAGCACCCAGAACCTTATCACCCGTGTCAAGGTAGTGGGTAAGGAGGATGCCGAGGGGCGGCAGTCTGCAGAGGCGGTTATTGACGGCAGGACCGAGTTCGGAATCCGGCAGCGCATCTATAACCGCCAGGAGGATGATGACCTTGGTACGGCCAAGGCAGAGGCGCAGAAGATACTTGATGAATACGGAGAGCCGGAAAACACCATCAGCTTCCAGGCCCCGGACGTGCCCACCATCCGAAAGGGCGACAAAATCCATGCTAAGACCCGGACGAGGGAGGGCTACTTCATCATCAAGTCGATTCAGCATAATGCCGCTACTGCCTCCATGACCATGGGCGTTGTCCCCGCAGCATAAAGGAGGGATACCTATGAACCCTGCAGAGGGGAACCCCGGCATTAACCATCTGGCTCAGGCCATTCAAGGCCGCATCCGGCAGAATCAGGACGCTGACAGTGCCCTCCTCCTCGACTTCGGGGAAATCCAGCCGGACTACAGTCTGCTGACCAACACCTATCCTATCCCCATTCCCAAATCGGATTACATGGTCTGCCGCCAGCTCACCCTGGGGCCGACCCACGACATTCTGGCGAAAACCCAGGACATCGGGCTCCCGCACAGCGGATCGCACATCCACAAAACCATAAGCCTCACCTGTACCCACCACGGCGGAAGCCAAGCGGGCACCGTTGGCGAGGCCACCGGGGCTGCGCCGGACCCGCCAATCCCCTCTCAGCGGACGGCGGGCGGCGACAGCTCAGACGGTATGCACCAGCACCATGTGCTGATCCCGGAGAAGATGCGAAAGCTGAAGCCGGGGGATCGTGTTCTTGTGGCCTGGGTGCAGAACGACGCTGTCGTGGTTGACCTGGTGCTCCCGGCCACAGTCCTTTGAGAGAGGGGTGAAGTAAATGGCAGAAACCCTGTTCCCGGTATTCCCGGTACCGGAAATCAATGTGCTGACTGCCGCCAAAGAGCGAAAGTACCGGCGCAGTGTCTACTTCGACTATGAAACCGGCGACTTCCTCCGGGACGGCTCCGGGAACATGGTGCCAGCCGATGGCCGGGAGGCATACCGCCAATGGTGCCTGAAGACCGTAATGACAGAACGCTTTACCTGCCTCTCCTATACCACTGACATCGGTACCGAGATGATCGAGGCACTCGCCCACGCAGATCGGGCCGCAGTGGAGAGCGCTGTTGAGCGCACGATCAACGAGGCTCTCATGGTGAATCCCAAAACCGAGTATGTCCGGGACTACGTCTTTTCCTGGCGGAATGAAACCCTGGGCTGCACCTTCAATGTCAAGGGGCAGGATTGGGAGGAACAAGTGGTCAGCGTTGAAATCCCATTTTGACAGGAGGTGAACACGTGGGCGAATTTATCATGCCGGACTGGCTGAAGAATCAGGATGCGGAAACGATCCACCGGCGGATGATGGCAAGACTTCCGCCGGATATTGATGACACCGAGGGCGGCTTTCCCTGGGACTTCACCAAGCCCACGGCTCTGGAGAAGGCGGAGCTCCTTCAGTTCCATCTGGTGGAAACCCTGAAAATCATGTTCCCGGAATGGTCCTATGGTGAATACCTGGACCTCCACGCCAAGCGTGTCGCTTTGGAGCGACGTGCTGCCGGGTATGCCTATGCCGAGCTGGAGATCGAGGGTATTGCCGGAACCGTCATCCCGGCTGGTTTTGCCTTCGCTGTCCCCTCGGTCAATTCCCAGCCTGCAATCGAGTTCCGCACTATGGAGGCCGCAGAGATTGCGGAGGATGGGAAAGCTGCCGTTGGCGTCCTGGCAGTGCTGCCCGGAACGAGCGGAAATGTCCCCGCAGACGCCATCGTTCTGATGGTGTCACCCATGCGGGGTATTACCGCCATCAAAAACCCGGAGAAAGCCTCTGGGGGTACTGAGGAGGAAAGCGATGACAGCCTGCGGGCCCGCATCATGGAAATTGAGCAGGGGCTCGACACGGGCTTTGTCGGCTGCGACGCAGACTATATCCGCTGGTCCAAAGAGGTCCCCGGTGTTGGCACTTCGTTTGTCATCGCCAATTGGGACCCAGCCGTAAAGAACAGCGTGAAGCTCGTGGTGCTGGACTCCAATGGCGAGCCTGCCAACGATCACATTCTGGAGCTGGTGTATAACCACATCATGTCGCCGGAGGACCGGCTTAACAGGAAGGCACCCATCGGGGCCATCCTGACCGTCGTGGCTCCCACCATGAAAGGCATCGCCTATTCCTTCAGCGCGTCGCTGGTGGATGGCTATGATGCCGCTACGGTGGCCGACAGCATTTCTAAAGCGATCCAGGAGTATTACATCAAAGCCAAGAGTGAGGGCTTGGTGCAGTACATTCATATCCACGCCATCATCACGCAGGCTCCTGGCATCTATGATTTTACCCGCTTAACCATGAACGGCGGCATCGAGAATATTGCCATCGCCTTGGACGAATACCCCGGAACCATCTCCGTTGATCTCGGCATTCCAAGGGAGGTGGTCGGGTAATGGCAATCGACCTGGAGCATTTCCCAACCAATGAAACGGCCCTCCGCATGATGGAGCGTATCTCGCCCATCTATGACAGGTCCTACGTCGGGAAGTGGATATTCGAGATCATGGGCATGGAGATGGGAGAGGCCCGCGCCTATTTCGAGGAGCTGCGCCGGCAACCCTTCCCGGAGCGGACCACTTGGACCATCGAATATTGGGAGCGAAGATACGCTATCACTCCAAAGCCCGCCGATGACCTGGAAACCAGACGGCGGAATATCATCATGAAGCGCGGAGCCAGGCTCCCCATGAACCCCGCCCGCATGGAGCAGATTATAAATGGCCTGACTGGCGGCAACACAGTGGTCACCGAGAACGTGGATGATTATACATTCAGAGTCACCATTGATGGAGCGGCTTTGGGTATGAACACGCTTGCCGTGATCAAAGAGATTAAGCGCCGGAAGCCGTCACACCAGTGTTTTGACTACTCCGTGGTGGTGCGAGCTAAAAAGCCCGCTACACTTCGTCTGGGTGGACTTATGACTTCGGTTGTAAGACTTCCTATACCGCAGGTGGCGGATAGTTACCGCTTCGAAAGCACCCTGCGGGCTGGCGGGCACATGACCTCTGTCATTCGCCGGCCAATTCCTGCTGTTGAGGATCGATTTGAATTCCAGAGCACCATCCGGGTGGGTGGCTACCTGACTTCCTCCGCCTCTATTCCTGTGCCCCAGCTTCCGGATAAAATCAGCATGACCCATACAAGCCGGGTAGGAGGGCGCACCGCAATTATCACCACCATCCCCGTTCCGGAGCTCCCGGAATAACAAAATAGAGAAAAGGAGGCATCATTTTGGATTACGGATACAAACCAACGACAAAGGGCCGTGAAATTCTGGCTGCCTGCATGGCGCTTGGTGCGCCGCTGGAGCTGACACGGGTTTTGGTGGGCAGTGGCAGAGTTTCTGAAGACACCAATCTGGCAGATGTTCATGAGCTGCTCCAGTATGTCACCACCGGCTACATTGGCGACCGGCGGCACGAGAACGACCGGCTATACCTGGATATCCAGTATCAGAACGACAAGGACCACGCTAATGTGCCTGCGTTCATGCTGGGTGAGTTCATCGTCTACGCAATCAACCCCGCGACAGGCAAAGAGGAAGACCTTCTTTATGCCACCCTGGGGGACTATCTCCAGTCCATTCCCCCCTATGCCATCGGCTTCCCGACGGGCATTTGGCAGTTTCCTATTGTGCTCATCGTGTCTGATGAGATAAACGTCAGCGTCACTGCGCCGGCGGGCCTGGTCACCTACAGCGACCTGATCAAGCTGTTTAACAGCAGGGCGGCAGGTGCGGCCAAAATGGACATCACCATCCCGGCCTCTGGCTGGGCCAAGGACCAAGACACCGGCGGGGCCTATCCGATCCACATGGACATTGCCAGTACCGATATCACCGAGGCAATGATCCCCATGCTGACGATCATCCCCGGCTCCTTGGAAGCGGCCAGGGTTTGCGGCCTTTGCCCGGTGAGCCGGACAATGCCGGGGGCGCTGCGGCTTTATGCCAAGAGCGTCCCGCCTGACGCGATCAGCGCAAGCCTTACACTGCTGGACACAGCTCCTCAGCCGCTACAGCCAGGATGGATATTATCCTCCCTGCCGATGGCTGGGTGGAAGACACCGACACTGGCGGCGAGTACCCTGTACATTTTGATATGGTGGATGAGGTGGTCCAGGACAATCTGATCCCCCTCCTCACCGTGTACCCGGAGCATCTGAATACTGCAGGAAACTGCAATCTGTCCCCATATATTCGCACCATCCCTGGGGCGCTGCGTGTCTACGCAAAGCATCCCCCGGACAGCGACATCAAGGCGAGCCTTGCCCTGCTTGGTGTTTACCAGAGTATGGTTGGCGGGACGCCTGGCGGCGGCGGAGCTTACGTGCTCCCTGCGGCGAGCGCAACGGTCCTCGGAGGTGTACGGGTCCGGGAGGGCTCTGGCCTTGTTGTTGATGGCAGCGGAAATATCGCCATCGACGCTGCGGCAGATTTGGAAGCCGAGGACATTTACAATGGTTCCAAGGTCAATTTTGACCAGGAATAAATAGGCGGCATGACCGCAAACAGGAGGTGAAACATAATGGCGGAAAACACGAGCCCGAAGAAAGTCATTACCCTGGACTCCATGAAGGTGCTGGTGGATAAGATCAAGGAGGACTTTGCCACCAAGGAGGCCGTCACCCAGCAGATCAAGGAGGCCGGAGGCGTTGGTTTATCCGACGCTTCCGAGGCTGAAATCCTCGCCCTGTTCGACGATCCCCCTGCCCAGGAGGGCGCTGAGTGAACCCCCTAAAACGCCGACCACGAGGGATGCGATGTAACCGGGAATCGCATCCCTCGTACACATCCCGGAGTAAATTTTACGGAGGTTTACCCTTATGAAACTGATTACCCTGCAGAACCTTTCCACTTTCGCTGACGAGATCAAGGCCCGGTACGCCAAGGCGGCGGACCTGACTGCCGTGTCTGACCGGGTAAAGGCCCTGGAGGACGCCGGCGCTCAGGCCAATGTGCTGGAGGCTGTTAAGGTCAACGGCACCGCCCAGGCCATCACGGAGAAGGCCGTGGACATCACTGTGCCCACCAAGGCGTCTGAGCTCACCAACGACGCCAAGTACCAGACCGAGGAGCAGGTGGTTGCCGCCATTACCGCCAAGGTGTCCAGCACCTACAAGGCCGGCGGCAGCGTGGCATTTGCCGAGCTTCCCGAGCTGAAGGAGGAGAACCTGGGCCTGGTGGTCAATGTCACCGAGAAGTTCACCTCCACCGCCAACTTCGTGGAGGGCGCGGATACCGAACATCCCGCCGGAACCAACGTGGCCGTGGTCAAGGTTGGTGAGGACTACAAGTACGATGCGCTGGCGGGCTTCGTGGATCTGTCCGGCTACATCAAGGCCAGCGAGATCGAGGCCATCACCAGCTCCGAGGTTTCCGCCCTGCTGGCGGATACACCCGCGCCCGAGGGCGAATAAGAACCGCTAATCCAATGCAAAGGGGGAGTAAGGTTTGAAAGTTTTAGGTTTCGATGGCCTGAAAACCCTGAGTGACAATCTGAAACAGACCATGAAAACGGCGGACGGCCTTTCGTCCGCCGTTTCTGGTTTGGGCGGAGACATTCAGGGCTGACAGGACAACTCGCAGGCGCTCTCCAGGAGGTGGAGAACTGCCTGAACGAGCTGGACGCCGTTAAGGCGAATACCGCCGTCCGGCGGGAATTTATTCTCTCTCCCGCCAGCTGGAGCGAGGAAATGGAGATGGAGACCCCGATTGCGAAGTATCCTCACCGCTATGTCCTGGAGGTCGCTGGCGTGACCCCTAATTCCCGTATTGATGCAGTCCTCGACGCCTCCAGCATTGACGTCGCGGCCGCCTGCGGGCTATGTCCCACCACGGAGACGGCGGATGGTATTGTAATCTTCCGAAGCCGCTCGGCACCGACGGCGAATCTCAGCGGCCAACTGTATATCACGCAGGGCGCTGGGGATGCCGGGGCCAGTGACGCACAGACAACAGAACAGAAGGAGGAATAACCCTATGGCACTCGGTACAGTGAACGTGCCCAGCGTTTCTGGGCATGAGCTGGACGACATCAGAGCGGTGGCCAACACCGCCAAGGAAGTGGCGTCGGCAGCGCAGAACACCGCTGATGGCGCCAAGAGCACTGCGGAAGCCGCCCTTGCCGCAGCCAATTCGGCGCAGCAGACTGCCGGTACCGCTAAGAGTACGGCGGACGAGGCGTTGGAAACAGCCAATGGTGCGGCAGGCTCCCTTGCTGCCGCTCAGGAAGCGGCGACCGCCGCCGAAACCGCTGCCCAGCAGGCTAAGGCCAAAGCGGAGCAGGCCGCAACGGCAGCTCAGAACGCACAGACAGCGGCGGACTCTGCGCTGCAGGCGGTCACCAAGCTGACCAACTCCATCAACGCTATTCCCTCGCAGAATGGGAGCCTGACCTATACCGGCTCCCAGCAGAGCCCGGCATGGAACAGCTTTGATAGCGAGAAGCTGACTATTGGCGGGCAGACCTTCGGGACGGAAGTGGGTACCTATACAGCCACATTTACTCCCAAGGAGGGCTTCAATTGGAGCGACGGCAGCACTGAGCCGGTTTCCGTCAACTGGACGATCAGCCGGGCCAGTGTGGCGATCCCCACGGCCAGCGGAGCTCTTACCTACAACGGGAGCGCCCAAAGCCCCACATTCAACGGCTATGACAGTACGAAGATGACGCAGGGCGGCACCGCCTCCGGCACCAATGCTGGCACCTACAGCGCCACCTTCACCCCGAAAGCCAATTACTGCTGGCCGGATGGCACTACAGCGGCCAAGACCGTGTCCTGGAGTATCTCTAAGGCTGCGGGTAGTCTGTCCCTGAATAAGACCAGCATGGCGCTGAATACCGGTGCTATGTCCGGCACGATTGCCGTGACCAAGGGTGGGGACGGCGCAGTCTCCGCTACCTCCAGCAACACCAGTGTGGCCACTGTGAGCGTGAGTGGCACAACCGTCACCGTGACGGCCAAGGCTAAGGGAAGCGCCACGATTACCGTCAAGGTGGCGGCCGGCACCAACCATACCGCCCCGGCGGATAAGACCTGCAGCGTGACCGTGACGCTGCCCACCACGACGCTCAACGACAACAGCTGGAGCACCATCAAGCAGGCTTCGGATGCTGGTAAGGGGGCCAACTATTGGGCGGTGGGAGACACTAAGACCATCACTATCAACGGTACGGTGGGCAGCTTCGGTATCTCCAATCTGTCTGTGCAGGCGTTCATCCTGGGATTCAATCACAACAGCGGCAAGGAAGGTGCCAACCGCATCCACTTCCAGATCGGCAAGATCAGCGGGAAGATGGTGGCTCTGTGTGACAACAACTACGGCTCTGGTGTTTCTGGGGACGGTTATTTCCACATGAACAGCAGCAACACCAATGTGGGCGGCTGGAAGGACAGCTATATGCGGAAGACGCTGCTGGGTAACAGCAAAACCCCGACCAGCCCTGTGGCTAACAGTCTGATGGCGGCCCTTCCCTCTGATTTGCGGAGCTGCATGAAGTCTGTGACCAAGTACACGGACAACGTGGGCAATAACACCGGCCATGTAGCGGGCAATGTGACGGCAACCACTGACTACCTGTTCCTCCTGTCGAACTATGAGGTACAGGGTAACGATGGTTATGCAAATAACACTGAGAAAAACTCTCAGGCTCAGTACGCCTATTATAAAGCTGGTAATAGCAAGATTGCCTATAGACACACATCCACCGCTTCGGCGGTGTGGTGGTGGCTCCGCTCCCCTTC
>ERZ777011.1906-NODE-1906-length-19094-cov-3.112086_pt1 | contig 19094 bp, 16 predicted proteins | sample MGYA00374964_ERZ777011 | MGnify/ENA primary metagenome ERZ777011 (study PRJEB29310, sample SAMD00008975) | mouse gut metagenome | study: EMG produced TPA metagenomics assembly of the Metagenome analysis of fecal microbiota from mouse which was promoted...
CTGCAACCACCGGAATTGTACTCTCATCAAAACTGGCAAGTGCGGCAAGCTGTTCCTCCAAATACTTCTCTTTAATTCCCCCTTCTATGGCAAATTGGAGTTTACCATCTGTATTTCCTTTATATATAGCATCGACTTCAACATCATAAATCGCGTGTAAACAGCAATATCTCTCCTCAGAATCTTTTGTAGGAGGAAATCCGGTTTTCATGTCAAGTACTTGAAACGACACCCCTGTTATTTTTCCTAAAACAACAATTTCTGCCGCTTTTATCAGCTTTTCAACGCTTTTATATGCAGGCCAGTCTGCAAACAGTTCTATATACCGAACCTCCTTTTCTGCAGAAGAAACAGAATCCTGAACTGCACCGGATGTGCTATCCTCCTGTATGTCAGTCTTTTCAGAACAACCCGATAACATAATTCCGGCTAAAATAAGTACTAATAAAAATCTAACTTTCAAAATATATCCTTCATTTCATTCAAACTCACCATATTCTTTGTTGCTTTTAATAATATTTGTTTATTTTTAAGATAATAGTAAACTATATTTGTTTAAAATCTCTTCTAACTTTCTTATGGCGGCATCAAAAATAGTCATATCCTCATCACTTGGTATTTTTGCATGAGCATCAAATCGGCCTTCAACATTTAATACTCCCATCATATGTTTAAAGTCTTCTTGATGAATATTCCCCATAAATGGACTAAACATATTCCATTGACCCATCATTAATGTAGTAAGGTTTTTCAAATAAATATTACTTTTTTTAGGATCAAACAAATCTCCATAGGAATATGATAAATACTTTCTTTTTGAATCTTTATCATTATAAATTTTTGAAATCACATAATCTTTTGCAACTTGTTCGCCTCCCTGTGACATAAACCCAAATAAAAGGACCTGTTTCACCATTTTCCGCAAATCAATTTCAAATCTTCCTCGTTCACTACACAAATGGCCCCATTTTTCCTCTTTTGTTTTTAGTTTTTTACTTATATTTTCTTTTTTTATAATGTAGTCTCTTATTACGTCCATTTGGAAATCAAAAACATCATCATTTTTCTTTATTATGCCATATCCAATAAGATGTTGCACTAGTGAATAATCTTCCATTGCAAAATATTCGAATGTATCAATATCTCCCGATGCCAAATAACCTAACATTTCATATTCGATTGGATAAAATTCTTGCAAAACATCTAATAACATATCAAAATATTTACCCTGTGTATTATTAAATTCTGCCTTGCAATTTTCATATTTTAATCTATCAATTTTAACAGGTCGATGAGGATATTTGTTAGCAATATAGCTGCATATATGACGAATTAAAAAAGGATGTCCACCATACTCCTCTGTCATTTTGGCGTATAAGGTTTCATCAAATTTTAACCCCATAATCCGCCCCAATTTGCGAACCATACTCCTTGTTTGATCGACCTCAAATCCCGGAATATATAAAGGGGTCACTCCACAAAAAATAGGATTATCAACATGTTCTATTGTAGCATACTCAATACATATAGGATTAGTTCCAACGATACAATATGTAAATCTGCTATTTTGCATTTGGTATGCAGATCTAATCGCCTTCCAAAAAAATACAGATTCTAATCCTTTTCCCCATTTTTCATCAGCCCCCTTTCCATATGTTATATGCTCCACTTCATCAAACATTATCAAAACTGTCTTATTTATATTTGCATATACTTTATTGATTTCTCTTAATAAAATATCTGTTGCAGTTAAATTATTAAATTCTTCTTTTTTTATATCTTTTTTGTCCAGTCCTACTTCTTCCCAAATACATGATACAACATAGTATATTGAATCCACCCAAGATCCTGTTGACATCCCTGGATTTTGACAACTAACAAATACTCCTATAGCATCTTTCATACGTATTTTTCGTTTAACATCAAATATAATAGATGTTTTCCCCGTTTTTCTCAAACCAAATAATCCAGAGTTCTGCCCTGATAAGTGCCTATTTATTATATCCATAACCAACTGAGATCTGCCAAAAAAATATAAATCCGTTTTTAATGCATCATCAAATGAAAATAAATCTCTCCTGTAAAAATACTTCTGAAATTTATTCCTAAATAAATAATTATCCTCACTATTTCTACATATTTCTTGATATGAAAACGGAATAATGGTTCTTGTTTCTTTATCACTGTTATACAATTTAATACATTCTTCAATTGTATCATCATTACTTACCAATACACCACATAAGTTTTCAACCCTCCCCAGTTCTAATTTAGATTTAACGTTATCATATGCATCTAGTGTTCGTGGTTCAAAATTGACATAATTACTAAAAATTACTATAATCTCAGCAGAAATATTAAGCAGGTTTGTTAAAGATGCTGGCGCCTTTATTAACATGTATTTATAATCACTTGCCCCGATTTTAATCATTTCTGCCTTTGTAACATACCAATACTTTTTAAAAACATTTACAATTTTCTTTTCCTTTTCGTTAAAATTTTTTTCAACATTTTGTTGTGCGAAAGGATGTATTCCTTCCCTTACATCAGCATTCATCATATTTTCATCCATACTCATACTTCCCTTTATATTTATTCTTATATTTTGTAATCTTTCATATAATAAAACAAATATCATATCTTTGTTCTAATTGAACCACCATTTTTTGCTCCATATGGTAAATGTCTGCCATCTGCGGCGTATAAATCGATTCCCTGTCCCTTCCGTGTAGCATTAAGCTGTAATCCTTTGTTTCCTGATTATCATCAAGCCAAAACAGATCCCCGATCTCATGTGTGACCATGCTGCGCTCCACATTGTGCGACGCACTCCCCAGTTTGGCTTTATTTATCTAAATTGTAGCCAAAGTAAGAATACCACCAACTGTACTTTTCGTTGTCGTTAACCACTCCATATATCAACAGATCTTTTATTCAGCCGCATTTTCCTCAGAAATAAACGCCGTCCACTTATCCTCACCAAAATAAGATATGATTTCTTTGGGCGAAACATAGGAGTAGGTGTCCTTTTGAAGCGGGTCATCTAGTTTATACATTCCTTGTCCCGGGTTAACAGGTGTCGGCATAGTATCCTCATATTGATAAAGGACAAGTAAATATGTTTCGCCAATCTCCATCTTTGGCATTCCTGCAACCACCGGAATTGTACTCTCATCAAAACTGGCAAGTGCGGCAAGCTGTTCATTTAGATATATATCTTTTAAACCTCCCATCAAACGAATTTTAATTGTCCCAGAGGACGTGCCCTTATAGGACGTAAGCACTTCAACATCATAAATTGTATAGAGGAGACAATCTTTTAAATTAGAAATTTCTGTAGGAGGGCATGCGGTCTGTGTATCGAGCATTTGAAACGAAATTCCCGTCACTTTCCCCACGACAACAACATTTGCCTCTTTTATTAACGCAGAAACATTCGTATATGCCGGCCAGTCCGCAGATACATCAATATATTCAACATTGTTTTCTGCGGAAGAAACAGAATCCCAAACTGCACCGGATGTGCTATCCTCCTGCACGTCAGTCTTTTCAGAACAACCCGATAACAAAATCGAAGCTAAAATAAATATGAATAAAAATTTAACCTTCATAATCCACCTAACCTTTCATATAACCTGCTTGCTCCATATGGTAAATATCAATCATCTGCGGCGTATAAATCAACTCCCTGTCTCTTCCGTGTAGCATTAAGCTGTAATCTGCTGTTTCCGGATCATCATCAAGCCAAAACAGATGCCCGATCTCATGTGTGACCGTGCTGAACTTGGCATTATCAGACGCATTCCCTATTTTAGCTTTATTTATCTGAATTGTAGCCGAGGTGGTAATACCGTTAGCGTTCCATTTTGAAGTTGTCAACCCATACCATAATTCCGTAGGTTTATCTACAACCTCCATCGTATAGCTTGACGAACCTGTCGTCGTCACGGTGATATTCGTCTTAGCCTTTGAATTGTTCCACGCCCTGCAAGAGTTTTGTATGATCGACTGCCAACCCGCCATCGCATCGTAGCCCACGAGCTTTATCGTGAGCGTTTTTGAAGAAGCTCCATAGCTCATTATTGCATTCTTAGCCACGCCTCGGCTGCTGTATGTCACGCTCAGATAAGGCTTTGTGCTGCCCTCGGAGGTACATAACGATTTTGGACAGCTTGCGTCATACTCGCTCGTACCGTTCCTTAGCATGATTCCTTTTTCACCGTAGGAAGGGTTTGACTGCCACAGCCTTACCGCCTCAAGAATATCAAATTTCCCCGTCGTTGCGTTCGGATAAGAAAAGCCGCATCTCGAAACAGGCTGCAAAAAACCGTCCTTTTTATAAATCCCGTTCCATATCGCCTCACTGTATGTAGTTGATTCCGTCCATGCCGGACCGTTGTAAATATATGCCGCGATTACTGCAAAGGTGGAGCCTCCCGATATATCCTTCATATATAAATCAGCGGAGTTAATGATATAATCCGGACTTTGCATAAAAGATTTGCTCATCAAGCCGGGGAACTTCATCAGCAGTCTTCCCGCTTCGTACTGAACGCCATTCAAGATCCCGACATATCCAAGCACCGCTGTGGGATTTGCACCTGACATTATATTTTTTGCGCCGCTCCCGTTATAAATCGGCGTATCGACAATGGTCTTTCCTGTCCCGCTGCCCGAAGCGGTCACAGTAACGCTTGGGTCGATATAAACCGGATACACCGTATCAGGATTATTGAGAAATTCCGAATCCACAAAGAGCGTTATTCTGTACATTCCGTCCTCACCCTGACGTAAGGTCACGGTATTGTCCCATGTCCAGTTAAAAGAGCTGTCCTTGCAGCTGTCATACACATAGACCGAATCAAACACGGCGACGGTTTCCTCCGTATCGGGATCCGTGAACACTACCGTATTATTCTCGACCGATGGAACGAGAGTGCCGCACTCGACAGTAAAATCAAACCGGTTCCCTGCGTTTTCGTAGAGGATAATATCTTCTTTGAGGCCGGAAAAGGTTGTCTTATAGCGCAGCGCCGTCCCTTGCCCGAACGCTTTGTCGTAATACACATATTCGTCATCATTCTCAATTATTTTCTCTGCCAGAGAATCCGAACCGCCAAAAGGATACATAACGATGGAGTATTCACCGTAATTCAGAGTTACTCCGGCATCTGCGTTTAATCGAGCCGGAAAGGATGTCCGAATGTCGTTATCAAGGTTGATATATGCGCAATCTGTCTCTTTACTGCTGTACAGCTTATTGCTTTTATCGGTAATGATCCCGTCATCATCCCGATATTTAACCGCCTCGTCAAAGATATATGCGGTTTCCGTTCCGTCCTGATTGGCAAAAACAACGGTGTCAAGCTCGCTTTCCTTGTCATAAAGTCTGGCGATATGACACTTTTCCTCAATAAGCTCCTGCTCCACAGCCTCCGGTCTGTCCTCATCTGCAAGCGCCGCTTCCTGAAATGATGCGTCCGATGCCGCAGTCCCAGTATCTTCCGATTTCACCGTTATATTTCCGCATAAAACAAACGCCAAAACCACGCAAATACTTAGACTTTTACGAAATACTTTTCTTCTCACTCAGAGCTCCCCTCTCCACATCCTTCTATTTATATAGTCAAGATTTTTTATTGGTTGTTACATAAAATATTACTAAGGGGCGGACGGGAAAAATCCCGTATCCGCCCCTTATGACAAGCTTTCAAATATTCTATGTGATTTTTGCGTTTTCAGCGAAGCAGAACTTCCCTGTTCGTTCCGAAAAATATGTCGTCATGTCCGGCTATGCTCTCGCATATTTTTTCCAGACGGTCCCAGTTATCATTGCCGTCAAACTCGTAGCTGTGTCCCCACAGATAAAATATCTGCGGCTTGTCGCAGGAAAGATTCACAAAATCGTCGATAAGCTCAAAGACCTTTTCGTTCTGATGATGACAGGTGGGTTTAAAGCGAAGCAGATCCGTCTGCATATCAAAACTTCCCGCGTCGCAGACCGTTCTCGCGTATTTGATACCTATGGACGCAAGATACTCAACTGTCCTGTCATCATAAGCTCCGTATGCGTACGCCATACCGACGGGAACCTCCCCGAAAAGCTCTCCGAGTCTCTGCTTATCAGTCAGAAGCTCCTCTTTAAGTTCCTCATCGCTGAGTTCAGGAGGGGCAAGGTGGTTTGTGCCGTGAACCGCTATTTCGTGCCCCGCGTAAAGCTCCTTTAATCCCTCAAGCGGAAGCCTTCTCACCTCAAAATCCTTATCCTTCCACGAACCGCCGTCGCCTATAAGACCGGAATTAAGATTGAAGGTGCATTTTATTTTGTAATAATTGATTATGTCCACAAGCTTTCTGTCCGACTCAATTCCGTCGTCATAGCTCATGGTAAAGGCTTTTTTGCGTCCATCCCATACTGCCATTTTATTTTCCTCCTGTTCAAGCCGCCCCAAGGATATCCTCAGGGCAGAATTATTTTCAGATAAGCTTTTTCATGCGTTCGATAGCTTCAACGGTATTCTCATATGTGCCGAAGGCTGTCAGCCTGAAATAGCCCTCTCCGCTTGGACCGAAGCCCGAACCCGGAGTTCCCACGACATTGGCTTTCTCAAGAACATAGTCAAAAAATTCCCACGAGCTCATTCCGTTCACCGTCTTGAGCCAGATATAGGGAGCATTCACGCCGCCGGACACGGAAAATCCCGCCTCCGCAAGTCCTTCTTTTATAACCTTCGCGTTATTCATATAATATGCGACCTGTTTTTTAAGCTCCTGCCTGCCCGTTTCGGAATAAACCGCCTCGCCCGCGCGCTGAACGATATAAGGCGCTCCGTTGTACTTGGTTCCGTGCCTTCTCGCCCAGAGCGCGTTTAAGGACACGTCGCCGCATTTAAGTTCTTTGGGAATGACAGTGAACCCAAGTCTTACTCCCGTGAAGCCTGCGTTCTTTGAAAAGCTCCTAAGCTCTATGGCGCAGGTCTTCGCGCCGTCGCACTCGTACACCGTATGGGGAACATTGCTCTCGGAAATATACGCCTCATACGCCGCGTCATATATTATAAGCGCCTTCTTTTCATTGGCGTAATCTACCCATTTCTGAAGTTCGTCCTTTGTGACCGTCGCGCCCGTAGGATTGTTAGGGAAACAAAGATATATTATATCGGGAGTTTCTTTCGGGAGCGTCGGAGCAAAACCGTTTTCTTCAAGACACGGCATATACACCACATTGCTCCACATTCCCGTGGCCGCGTCATAAGTTCCCGTCCTTCCCGCCATCACATTGGAATCCACATAGACGGGATAGACCGGATCTCCTACCGCAATTTTATTGTCAAGTCCGAGGATCTCCTGAATATTTCCGGAATCGCACTTGGCGCCGTCAGAAACAAAAATCTCGTCTATATCAATATCAACGCCACGCGCCTTGTAATCGCCCGACGCTATGGCTGACCGCAGAAATTCGTAGCCGAGATCGGGAGCGTACCCGCGGAAGGTCTCAGCCTTTCCCATTTCGTCGACCGCGCCGTGAAGCGCCTCAACTATCGAAGGCACAAGCGGCTGGGTCACGTCGCCTATACTCAGCTTTATCACCTTTTTGTCAGGGTGCGCCGCTTTATATTCTCTTTCCTTTCTTCCGACCGTGGAAAAAAGATAGCTCCCCGGAAGTTTAAGATAATTCTCGTTGATTTTAAACATATTATTCCTTCTTTCATTATTTATTGGACCATTCCCCGGTAAAGGACACCTCGGCAGGACCCTCCATGTATACTGTGTTTTCTTTTTTGTCCCAGCTTATCTTTAGATCGCCTCCACGCAGTTTTACCGTAACGGTATCGCCGCAGTATCCGTTAAGCATCGACGCGACCGCCGCCGCGCACGCTCCTGTTCCGCAGGCAAGCGTCTCGCCTGACCCTCGTTCCCACACGCGCATCTTTATTGTATTCCTGTCGATCACGCGCACAAACTCGGTGTTTATCCTGTCGGGAAAAACGGCGTTATTCTCAAAAAGAGGACCTGTTTCTTCTATTTTAAGACCGTCCACATCGTCGATATATGTAACGCAGTGCGGATTTCCCATTGACACGCAGGTTATCCGGTACTCTCTGCCGTTTATGTCCATCGGTCTGTCTTTTACGCAGTCGCCCTCAAGACTTACCGGAACCGACTGCGGCTCAAAAACCGGCGCGCCCATATCCACCCTCACTGAGCGGACCTTTCCGTCGCTGACATTCAGCCTGAGGTATTTTATACCGGATAAAGTTTCAACCGAAATTTCGGTTTTGTCCGTCAGTCCGTTGTCATAGACATATTTGCCTACGCAGCGGATCCCGTTTCCGCACATTTTGCCGGACGAGCCGTCGGCGTTATACATATCCATGTAAAAATCTGCCTTATCGCTTGGCTTTATAAGTATCAGTCCGTCCGAGCCTATTCCGAAATGTCTGTCGCTTACAAGCTTTGAAACCTCCGACGGGTCCTCCACCTTCTCTTTAAAACAGTTTACATACACATAATCGTTTCCGATGCCCTGCATTTTGGTAAACTTCATCTGACCTCGCTCCTCTCATTATTCCCGCGGCGTTTTTCTGCGTAAAACAATATCCCTGTCACGGCGCCGCTACTCACGTCGGTAAAGGCACAGAACCATTTTGGCAGTTTCCACAAGTCCGTTCCCACTGTCCATACTGCATTTCTGCATATATTTGTGAGCCTCCGCCTCCGTCATATTGTTTCTTTCCATCAGTACGCTCTTTGCCTGAGCGATAATTTTTATTTCACCGTCCGAACGCTCCTTGGGGGAAAGCCTCGCTTTCTTACGCCGCCTGTGCTGAGCCTCAAACATCATATGTACGGTGTCTATCAGGTCATAAGTCTTAAAAGGCATGGCAAGCCTGATTATATTAGAGTCCCCGTCGTCGATCCAGTGACCCTGAGACGCAACAAGCAGCATATCGAACGCCGCCGGAAGGTTTTCGGCAAGATTGGTGTAATACATATCGTTAAAACGATAACTGCATATCACGATTCCTTCATTAAGCGAATTGGCGCACTCAAGCGCCTGAGCGCCGTTTCTGCATACCGCGTCCACGGTTATACCGCTTCTGACAAGAATATTTTTCATATTCCTGCCGTCATCAGGTTTCGGAAATACGACAATCACATTTTCCATAGTACCGCCTCCGGAATATCTTAGAATTTATAAAGATATTCGTCAATTTCCCAACGGCTGACTGTCACCTTGTAATTGCTCCATTCCCTCTTCTTTGCCGCAATATATTTCTCTGCGGTCTCCTCACCTATGAAATTCATTATATACTCATCCTTCTCAAGCTCCTTTACCGCATCGTAAAGGGTTTCGGGAAGGCTTTCTATTCCGCGCTGCTTCTTTTCTTTTTTGCTCATCTCAAAAATATTTACGTCAACGCTGTCGCAGAGCGGAAGTTTGTTTTTGATTCCGTCCAATCCTGCCATAAGACATACCGCCAGCGCAAAATAAGGGTTAGCGGAGGGATCGGGATTACGCAGCTCCACTCTCGTTCCCGCGCCCCTCGCGGCGGGAATCCTTATCAGCGGGCTTCTGTTTTTAGCCGACCACGCGATATAGCAGGGCGCCTCATAGCCCGGTACAAGTCTTTTGTATGAGTTGACAAGCGGATTGGTAATAGCCACGATTCCTTTGATATGCTTCATAATACCGGCGATAAAATAATACGCTTCCTCGCTCAGACCGTCCTTTCCGTTTTCGTCTGCGAAAATATTTTTCCCGTCTTTTTGAAGGGACATATTTATATGCATTCCCGAACCCGCAACTCCGGGCTTGGGCTTGGGCATGAATGTAGCGTAAAGCCCGTGTCTCTGCGCGATAGTTTTTACCGCGAGCTTAAAGGTCATTATTGAATCCGCCGTCTTAACGGCCTCTCCGTACTTAAAATCTATCTCGTGCTGTGCCGGCGCGCACTCGTGATGCGAAGCCTCGATTTCAAATCCCATTTCCTCAAGCGTCAGCACCATGTCGCGTCTCGCATTTTCACCAAGATCGTTTGGACCGAGGTCAAAATATCCCGCCCTGTCAAACGAATCCGTAGTAGGCGCTCCGTTCTCGTCTACATTGAAAAGGAAAAACTCGCACTCCGGTCCCGCATTGAAGGTATAGCCCATTTTGGCGGCTTCGTCCACGGCCTTCCTGAGTATATGTCTGGGGTCGCCCTCAAACGGCGTTCCGTCCGTCTTGTATACGTCGCAGATAAGCCTTGCCACCTTTCCGTGCTGCGGTCTCCACGGGAAAATAACGAAGCTGTCAAGGTCGGGACGCAGATACATATCGGATTCCTCTATACGCGCAAAGCCGTCTATCGAAGAACCGTCAAACATCATCTGATTGTCAAGAGCCTTTTTTAACTGGCTTTTGGGAATCGCCACATTCTTAAGTATTCCAAAAATATCCGTAAACTGAAGCCTTATAAACTCAACGTCGTTTTCCTCCACAAAATTGATTATATCTTCCTTTGAATAATGGGCCATTTCAAGTACCTCCGTAGTTTAATCTAACTATCAGTATGTTATCAGCCGATTGAAAATTTGTCAATAAATTTGCCCCCTGATTTGCATATTCTGAATTGTTGTTGTATACTGTTCAATATAATTACAAACAGGAGTACATATTATATGAAGAAAAAAATTTTTTCGATTATATTCTCCGCCGTTATCTGCGCGCTTGCGCTCTGCGGCTGTTCTTCCTCGTCCGCTGCTGTCGGGGCTACTCCCACGACGGGCGACAGCAGACCGGTAGTAGTCACGCCCGCAACCGAGGCTCCAACAGAGACCGAAGCTCCGACAAAGCGCGTCGAGCCGGTCACCATAAGCCTTGTCGCCGTAGGCGATATGCTTATGCACGCCGGCGCGAGCATTCCGGCTCTTCAGCCTGACGGAAGCTACAATTACGATTATCTTTTCGCCAATGTCAAAAGTGTCGTGGAGTCTGCGGACATCGCCGTCGTAAATAACGAGGTGATAATGGCGGGCAACGAGATCGGCAACGTCGGCTATCCCTGCTTCAACGTGCGCACTGAACTCGGAGACGCGGAAGTCCGAGCCGGATTCGACGTTATTCTCGGCGCCACAAACCACACCATGGACCAGAACGCCTCCGGCGTCATAAACTGCGTGAATTTCTGGAAAAACTCGCACCCTGATACCGCGGTCCTCGGAATACATGATTCAGCCGAAAGCGCATCCCGTATATATATCCGCGAGGTAAACGGCGTCCGTATCGCGATGCTCAACTATACATACGGAACAAACGGCATTCCCGTTCCGTCAGGCTACGAATACACAGTAAATCTTATGACGGAAGCAACCAAGCCCCAGATAGTAAACGATATAGCAAGGGCAAAGGAAATATCGGACTTCGTTATCGTATATCCCCATTGGGGAACGGAATACAATCTCGGAATATCCGAGGAGCAGACGGCATGGGCAAAATTTTTTGCCGAGCAGGGCGTTGACCTGATAATAGGGACCCACCCCCATGTAATAGAACCCGTACAGTGGATTGAAAGCTCCGCCGGACACAAAACGTTAGTCTATTACTCCCTGGGAAATTTTGTTTCCATTCAGTATTATAACTATTCTATGCTCGGCGGCATGGCAAAGGTTTCAATAACCAAAGACGCCGAGGGTACGCGTATATCCGGATATGATATGGATTTTCTCGTCACTCACTACACTTCGGGCAGAACAGCCGTCACCACATATTTTCTGAGCCAGTATACCGACGAGCTGGCGGCTTCGCACGCGATCCTCGTCGAGCCTCCCGAAAAATACGCCGCCGTCAACGCGGGCTATCCCTTCACCATCACGGGACTTAAGAACATTGCCAAATCAGTATGTCCGGAGTTAGCGGACGATTTATAGAAATATACATAAATATCAAAAAGCCGCGTACAGCGGGCATCCGGTCATACCGGATCTGTCCCGCCGTATGCGGCTTTTCTTTTTATTACACGCAAGTCTCGCTGCTGACGACCTGATTTCGACCGTTTGTTTTCGCGTAGTAAAGAAGCTTATCTGCCTGTTTAAGCGTATTCTCTATTTCCCTCGCTATCGCCTCGTCTTTGTCCGTTCCTTTTTTAAGCGCTATATTTTTGGGGCGTTCATAACCGACAACACCGAACGACATATTTATTTTTATCTCGGAATCGTCATAGCGTACTGAAATCTCCCGTACTCTCTCAAGCAGCTCGTTGAGGGCCGCCTCAGCCTGCCGCACGTCATGATCCATGAACACAAGAAGGAACTCTTCTCCGCCCCATCTGGCGACAAAGCCTTTTCCCGTCATGTATTTCTTGAGGACCCTCGCCACCTCGATAAGCACCTGGTCTCCCGCCTCATGTCCGTATGTATCGTTCACCGACTTAAAAAAATCAATATCTCCTATACTGACCGCGAAGCGCGCTCCCTTTACTCCGATCTCCTCCCAGATCCCATACAGCTTCTTGTTGGCGTATCTTCTGTTGTAAATTGACATCAGCGCGTCGCGCTCCACAAGCTGTATAAGCGATCTCTGCATACTCACCGCCGCGCGGCTCATCTGCCCCAATTCATCGTCTCTTGACATTATCGTTTCGTCCATTGGAGCGTTAAGCTCTCCGCGCTCCACCATGAGCAGAAATTTCTTTATCTTCTCAAGCTTGACAACGATTTTATTTGAATATAAAAGCGTGAACGCCGCCACTATTACCATAGCGATGGCAGAAATCACGACTATTGGAATCACAGATTTAAAGACAAGCTTGTTTACCGTTTCAGCGTCGCGCAGTATCGCAAGCATTCCTACCGTTTTTCCATCCGAATTATGCAGAGGTAGATAATACGCCGACATCTGTCTTCCGTTTACATCTACGTTCTTATAGAATCTGGACCTGTTCTCCTCTATGACCTCTTTTGTAACAACGACATTTGCCCTCGTACCCGCCATGGACTTACCGTCAGGATTCTCCAGCGTAGTTACATAACGTATATCTCCGTAAAAAAAAGTAATCTCGGAATCGGTATCCTCGTAAATATTTTCCAGAAAGCCGATGGTTTCTATAAGATATTTATCACCCTTTCTGAGCGCCGTCAGGGTGTCCGAGCTTACAACCGAGTAATCTCCCGGATACATCATATCATATATATTGGCAACCATCAGCGCGGTATTCTCAAGCTCTGTTTCCACTTCCGTATATATTGATTTACTGAATCTGTTAGTACTGAAAAAAGCAAGTATTATTCCCAAAGAAATAACCGGCATAACCGCCATGATGATAAAACTGCTGCGAAGCGTTCCCTTCCTATCTTTTTTCCTTCGCGTCATTATCTTATCCTCCTTTGTGATATAATAAGGATTTTCCGCTATTATGTCAGGTAAAGCAAAACGCACGTTTTACCGCTCCATGTTTTCCCGCCGACATATCACAACTTTAATAAATTATCTTCCCCCAAAATCACATGTTTTCAGACAATATATATTTAATAGGGGAAGTACCCGCACTTCCCCTATTGAGCATATTAAATAACCGCATAGGCAAAATTACTGTTTGCCGTCATATTTATCCTTCAAATCATTAAGACCGGAGTCCCCGAAAGTTTCGAGAGGCTTGTTGAGCATTCGCTCCAAATCCTCCTGCTCCTTGTTCTTCTGCTTCGTCCTTGCTTTCCACCAGTTTACAAGAATTATAACGATAACGACCGCGGCGACTATCGCGACTATCGCAATTACCACATATCTCATGCGCATAGGTCCGGACATTATCTCCTTGCCCGCGTCGGAGAATGTTTTGGCAAAAAGCTCGTCGACATCAAGCGAGGTATCGTTATAGTAATATTTCAGACGCGACTCAAATATCCGCTTCGCCTCTTCATCCATAACCGTTTCGGTAGCCTCTCCCGTCACATAGCACCAATCTCCGTCCATAACATAAGGCGAATCGGCTTCGCAGGCAAAATAGCAGAAAAGAAGATGCCCCTCGTCGCCAGGGAAAAGTTTGTCGTACATATCGTTTACATACTTTTCCTCCGCGCTGAAATCAAGCTCCACAGTGCCGTAGCGCACAAGCATGATATAGGGCTGTATTCCCGTTTTCTTATAGAAATTCTCAAGCCCTTTGACAAGAGTGCCGTTATTCCGTCCGATCCAGCCTAGCTGATCCTCGTACCAGTCGTTATTATACTTGAAACTGCTGTTCTGTTTATATTTCTCGCGCTTCTCGCTGCTCTTTACCATCTCCGACGATGATGAGGAGGATGAACAGTTCATTCCATAGCATCCCATGCATGTCAGCATCTGCATATTCGCAAGAACGATCCATACGATAACCAAAACAATTATCATCGACGCTAACGACGTACCGCAGCCGCCGCCTCTTCTTGAGCCTCTGTATCTTACCGGACGCGGTCTGTAATATACTCCAGAATAATGCGGTCCGCCCCCGCCGACATGACGCGGTCCTCCGCCCATGGGCCTGCTTCCGCCTCCTCCGAAACTTCCTCCTCCCGGACGGCTTCCGCCCCCAAAGCCTCCGCCTCTTCCTCCGAAGCTTCCGCCTCCTCCGGAACGGCCTCCGCCGCTGTGTCCGCCTGAACGGCCTCCGCCGCCTCCGCCTCTAGCCATCTGTTATTCCTCCCTGTTTCTGTATTCGCTAAGATATTTTTCTTCAAAAACCTCAAAGGGAAGCGGTCTGTCATGCAAAAATCCCTGAACCGCGTTGCAGCCGCATTCCTGAACGATTTTCTCCTCCTCGCGGCTCTCAATTCCCTCGCATATAACCTCAAATTCTATATCCTTGAATGTTTTCATGAGATTCTTCATTATCTTGCGTCCCGATTCCACTCCAAGGCTGTTAAGCACAAAGCCCCGGTCAAATTTAATGACGTCCACCGGTATCTTCCCAAGCATATACAAAGAATTATATCCCGAGCCGAAATCATCCATACTTATGCGGTATCCCTGCTCCCTGAGAAATTCCACCTGCTTGGTAACCGAGTCCAGATTCTCGCAGAAAATCGTTTCCGTCAGCTCAAACTCAAAGTATTCTTTAGGTACGCCAGACTCCGTGATAACATTGTCGATCCTGCGGACAAATCCCGGTTCCCAGAAATCCACCCTCGAAAGATTCATTGATATAGTCGTCAGTTCATAACCCTGATCCATCCATTTTTTCTGAAGCTCTATGACCTTCATTATCACATAGTTGTCAAGACGCGCAATAAGTCCCGTAGTCTCCAGAGCGTCAATATATACCGCAGGAGATATTACATTACCGTCAACGTCGATTATTCTTGACAAAGCCTCTCCGCCTATAAGACGCTGCTCAGAAATCGAAAACTTGGGCTGTATATACACCTTTATACGGTCGTTCTCAAGCGCCGAAAAAAAAGCCGGAATAACGCCCGCCTCCTGATGAGTGCGTATCTCCATATCCTCGGTAAAAAACGCGATATTGAGCGAATAGTTATTTTTGATGCTCCTTCTGGCAAACTGAGCGTTGTCGATCATACGGGTAAGCTCCATATCTTTCTCATCGACAATGTACGCCCCCATATACATGCGGATCCTTGCCAGCGGATATTCCTTGTTGATCTCATCCGTAAAGTTCGTGTTGAGTTCGTCATATTTAGCTTTCAGCTCATCCATATCACGGTTAGCCGCCTCAACAAGCATTATCACATGATCGACATAAATCCTGTAAGCAAGCACACAGTCAGGATTATTATGGCAATACCTGAATACGCACCGTTCAATCAGCTTGTCGCCCTCACTGTAACCGTACACCTGATTAAAATATTTAAAATTACTGATATCCAACGACATGATCACCGGAGTAACCATCTCATGTCGTATAATCTTGACTGCCTCGCTCTTAAAGTAATCCCCATACGGAAGCTTTGTCAGCCACTCAACATTCGTCTTGTCAACCTTCATATCTGATCCTTCTCAAATTTTAAAAACATATTTACCCACATCGCCTTATACGCAAACTAAAGCTATGATACTGATTTTAGCATAATTTAACATTTAAGTCCATTAAAATATTACAAAATGCCGCCAAAAAATCGGGAAACGCCCGCTTATGCCAAACGCTCCCGATTCCTCTGCAAATACCGTATATGTTTTTATTTAAATCCGCCGAAGAAATGCGGTTCACCGGTGAATATGTCGACAAGTACAGAATACCCGTCAATTATTATATCATTGTATTTTTTTAAAGTAACTTCCCAATATGCCCCATATTTACCAACATCAGCGTCGCGTACCGTTATTTCCTCCCATTCTGTTTCCCCATATTCACGTTCAAGATATGCTTGTGCCGCCTCTATTGCCTCTTCTTTTGACAGCATATTTTTTATATCTCCTTCGTCCAGCACGGAATCGGGAAAAAAGCTCACATATCTGAACATTCCATCCATATCGTAATCAGCATATGCAAGAACTATCTTAAATCCGTCTTTTGCTATCTGATTCATTTGTATGCTTGTATGACCCAAATCGTCGGTTTCATATTCCCATTCAAAATTGTCTGTATCTCCGTCAAACCATTCTTCAATAATCTCTTTTCCTGCTTTATATAAAGCAGACGAATCGTAGAACGGTTTTATATCCTCCGCATAAAGTACCGGATATTCCTTCATGGGTGTTTTATTTTCAATAATATGCAGCTTTTTAGTATCATCATAAAAAGTAAAGTAACGCCCGTCGGAATCTTCATAAACAATCTGATCCGAATATTCTTTACCTTGCAGCAAATTTTCGTCAACATAATAAAGCGTTTCACCGTTCAGCTGAAAAGTCTGCCTTGCTGCAACGCTCCTAACATATCCCGAAACATCATCAGCCTTAAGCGTCATTGCCGAACCCGCGCAAATCCCCATAATTGCCAGCGCCGAAACTCCAAGTACCGCTGTCCTGATTATTTTTTTGTCCATAAACGCCCCCCCTGTTCACGGCTTTACGCCTAAATCACCGAATCTTTCAACCGAATCAATTATTTCATCAAAAAGGTTTTTATATTCGTCTTTCAGGTATTTATTGGTAGCATCAAGAGCCCCATATACGCTCTTCCCTTCCGCGAGATTAAAGAAGAACTCGCATTCATACATTCTGCTCAAAGATGTCCTCACATCGTCAGAATATCCAACGGCTGCCTTATACCCGTTATTGATCAAATCAATGCACAGATTCTTTCCGGTATTCACATTATTCTGAGCGCCCCGGCAGGCGCTTATGTACGCAAGCTTGCAATTCATTCCCGACGGCACATCAAATGTTCCGAATATGATCTTTGAACCGTAGGAATCCAAAAGAAGCTCGCTGCCGTCTTTTGTTCCGTGACAAGATATAAAAACGGACTCCGAATACTTAATGTGCTGCTGCAAACCGTATATGCTTTTTGGTCTTTCCGTGTACTTAGCCGGATAGCCTTCAGCCCTGTACTTCAGAAAGTAATTCATCGCGCTGTCTTTATCCCCTGCAAACTGATCCTCGCTGTATATAAAATTATTTACATTGCCCATAGTCGCACCGACATACACAACAGGGAATATCGTCGTAAACAAAGCAGCTAATACAATCACTTTTTTGCAAAACTTAGCTTTATCAGTAATCACCCCATATTACTCCTTATACCTTTGATTTATCCTAATTGTATCATGCTCTGAAATTCATGTCAATTATTTTATATACTCCCATCATTCCGACTCCGATATATTTTTTGCCAGCACTTTATTTTCTCTTTTATTTTCGCTGATAGATTGAGTGCCCAGCTTAATCATCTGTTTAATTATGCTTCTGATCATTTTTCGAGTGGTTTTGTCAAGCCCGTTGTAGGATTTTATCACGCAGTTCATTGACGTGAGTATTTTGGAGGTAAAGCCTGTTATAGTATCCGCTTCTCCCGATTTGAGTATCTGAAAAACGATCCTGATAAACTGTTCCCTCTCCTCTGCGCTTATCTCGCTCACCCATTTGTTACAGGCAGTCCTGAAAATAATACTGCTTTTGTCAAAGCTGTTGTCCCGGACAAATCTGTTCCCAAGCACCTCCCATGTAAGCGCTACATGCTGCTGCATCCCTCTCTCGATGCTGTGAACTATATTATACTCTCCTGCGTGGTACATGATCATGCCGACTATCGAACCCTGAGGCATATACGACTCTATTTTCGGCAGAATACTTTTGTACTCCGGTGTCTCAACAATATCCTGCATAAATCCCGGACCGTCGTAATTCATTATGCTGACTATTTTTTTCTTATGCTCTTCGCTGAGCATCATCGACGAATAGACCGCAAGATTGCCGCCCTTTGAATGACCGCACACATATATTTTTCCGTCTATCTGCTCGCAGACCTTGCGAAGATACTTCTCCGCTTCGATCTGCGCGCCTACGGGAGTGATGTAGCAAAGTTTGAAATCCTCCTCCCAGCCCGCAAGAGTGTCGTCCGTTCCGCGGAACGCCACCACATATATGCCGCTGTCTATCCGGACCGTAACCGCCCCGAACTGTTCGGAATTTTCTTTATTGTATTTCTGAGCGTAGTTAAAAAGCATAAGATCTCTGAATCTGTCCGCCTCCGTCATTTTCATAAGGACGGAGTGCGTATTGATCGCGAGATTGCTGAGACTGTCCTCGTCCGTCTTTTCAAACACTTTATGAAATTTCTGAGCTGCCTTTGAAAGCTTGGTCGAAGATTTAAAGCCCCTCTTGACTATACCGTCGAAATCAATGTAAGCCAGCTGCGACATGATAAGTCCGTCTATGGCGTTAAATCCGGTTTTATCCATCTTTATGTCCCCGCGCCAGTCAATATAATCAAGAATATTCCCCATATTTATCACTCTCCCGTAATCATAAAATATACATCCTGAACAAGCCTAGCACAAGCATATGAGCAGGATAAAAAATATAAAACAGCCCTGAGGGCGCCGCTCCTTTTTTTCCGTTATACAGATGGATAGGCACAAACGCTGCCGGAGCGCAAAGCCCGATAAGCGTGCTGTTGATAATAAGCACCAACGAGCCCGCGGCATATCTCACTGCGGTTTCAAATCTTGTCCAG
>ERZ777011.1908-NODE-1908-length-19071-cov-3.159287_pt1 | contig 19071 bp, 19 predicted proteins | sample MGYA00374964_ERZ777011 | MGnify/ENA primary metagenome ERZ777011 (study PRJEB29310, sample SAMD00008975) | mouse gut metagenome | study: EMG produced TPA metagenomics assembly of the Metagenome analysis of fecal microbiota from mouse which was promoted...
TTTCGGATTCAAGGTCTTTCAAGGCTATACTGATATTTGGCTGAGCCTGATAAAGATTTTTTGCCGCAGCAGTTATGCTTCCTGCCTGAGCTATTGCTATTATATATTCCAACTGCTGTATTTTCATAATAATGTACCTCACTTGAATTCTATTGTATATATTATATCATATATTTTTTTGATATGCAAGAAAAACTTTAATCTTATTCGACAAAATTAGTTATATTTCGACATAAGAATATATTGACATCGTTAATAATATATAGTACAATTAAATAAAAGAGTCTGAATTTTTCAGACGGAAAGAAGGATAATTATGAAAAATGCAAAAAAACTTATAAGCTTAGCTTCAGCTCTTGCAATGACCATTTCTCTTTCATCTTTCAGTGCGTCAGCTAAAACAACAGTAACTGTATCACATATAACAAATCCTGACAATCCTGGCAGGAAAGTTATTTCAGAGTATGCTCCCGTATCACGTAATGCAGAAGAAGATGTTGTTATATCTGAATTTGAAGGAATTCAGGTAAATGAAAACATAACCATAACATATGAAAAAAATCCTGACAATCCTGACAGGGAAGTTATTTCAGAGTATGCTCCCGTATCACGTGCTTCAAGCGAGGTAAAATTTGACCATCACTCCGGAACTTATAAAAGAGAAGCTGGTTCATCTTCATTTGATGAACAGGTATGGGGAAGAACAACCCACTATATTCCAAACAATGACGGAAGCACTACTTTGGTCGAAGGATATACCCGTGCAAGATGGGAACACTCTTTAACCGGAAAGATTGTCGGAGATTCCGGCAGAGTATGGGACTTTGGAATGAGTTATGCAGAAAGTTCATGGATGTCAGAACCAACATTCTATGTGGCTCGCACATACTTTGGCAGCTAATATATGAAAGAAAAAAAATCAAAATATGTAATATCAGCCATTGCTTTAACAATATTTTCTGTTTTATTTATAATTTTATCAGCACTTACTTTTATTATAATTATATTAAATGATTTTGACTTCAATAAAATTCCCGAAAAATATGAATCCATATATCAGACAGCAGACAATTTTGAAGAAGCATTTTCAGAAATCAGAACAAGAGACGAAATAGTCAATCAGCTTATAGATATAAATAATAAATTCCATAATAATTCAAAATTCGATTTTGTAGAAATATGTATTTCTGATATATACACTGATGCAAATAAAAATGAACGTGAAAAACTGAATGCTATATATTGCGGTGAAGGTTTATTTGAATTATTTGAACTCAAAACAGAAAGCAATATATATTTCAGTAAAGATGATTTTAAATTTGACGGAGAAATACCTGTAATACTGGGAAACAACCTGAAAAATAAGTATTCTGTCGGAGATACAATTGAACTTATACGAATGGATTTATATCCTATAAAATGTAAAGTTATTGATTTTTTAGAAAGCGGACAGACAGTGATTCGTTTCAGTCAGATTATCAATATTGATGATTTTATATGTATTCCTTTTCCGGCAGATTTTAATCAGCAGTCAGATGACCCTGAAATCAGAGAATATCAGCTCAGATTAATGATAACCCGAAACAATGGTATTATTATTCCGAAAACTACTGAAAAAGAAATAAAGAAGGAAATTAACAGTTACACTGATGAATATCAGCTTCCCAATTATCTCTATAGTGCATCAGTTAATTTCGATAAAAAATTTTGTTCAATATTAGTAAGTGTTGCAGTTTTGTCATTAATAATAGGAATAATACTTCTTATCACAGACATAAAAATATTCAAGAAAATAAAAAATTATAAAAATCAACAGCATTGAATTAACTCAATGCTGTTTTTTTATTTGCTGTTAACTTATTAATATTGCTGTTTCAAGAGCAATTTCCATCATATCCCTGAAAGATGTCTGTCGTTCCTCAGAAGTCGTTGACAGATTTCTTAACGGACAATCTGAAACCGTAAGGATGCACAAAGCATTTTTCCCTGCTTCAGCTGCATTCATATAAAGTGACGCTGCTTCCATTTCAACAGCAAGTACTCCCATTTTCTGCCATTCCGAAAGACTGTCCGCATGGTCATAGAAAGTATCGCTTGAAAATATATTTCCGACATGAAAAGCACAGCCTTTTTTTTCAGCAGTTTCCACAGTTGCCGAAACAAGTTCCCATGAAGCAGTCGGAGCATAAACTCCGGGAAGCCTGTACTGGCTTGCATAGTTTGAATTTGTACTTGCACTTATGCCGATTACAATATCCCTTAAGTTTACATTATCAGCAATCGCACCGGCTGTTCCAATACGTATAATGTTTTTAACATCATATTCATGATAAAGTTCATAAGAATAAATTCCCATAGATGGCATACCCATTCCGCTTCCTTGAACAGATATACGAACACCCTTATAAATTCCGGTAAATCCAAACATACCACGTATATTATTATAACATATAGGATTTTCAAGATAATTTTCTGCGATAAACTTAGCTCTCAAAGGGTCACCCGGCAATAAAACGGTTTCAGCAATATCACCTTTTTTTGCAGTGTTATGTGGTGTTGGCATAAAATCACTCTCCATTCAGAATTATTTTCTAAGCACTTTCCTTACCGTTGAAAGAAGTGACTTATAGTTGAATACAGTAACTGTAATAAACAGCAAAATAAGCCATAACTGCCAGCCTGTTTTGTCTTTTATTATCATCCAGCTCATTACGAACAACAGAACCGTATTTATCATTGACTTTACTGCATTGAATTTAAACGGTACATAATATCTTGCGTCAATAACTCTTGACCAGAAGCATATATAATAGCTAAGAAAAGTTGCAAGTGCCGCACCCTGCAATCCCCATTCTGGTATTAAAAAAAAGTTCATGACAATGTTTACCGAACAGGCAACAAAACTTGTCCAGAAGCTGTTTTTGGAATGCTTTGTAGCATTGTATATTCCGCCCAAGAACTGATTAAGCGACATAAAAAGCACAGCAATAATCAGAATAGGGGTATAGATATAAATTGTACCATATTCCGCATAGTTTGATTTATTTGTAAGAAACGAGGAAACAGGGACAATAAGCATAAGAAGACCGGCTGAAGCAATAAATAAAATAGATTCATATGCATTGTAAACCCTTTCATAAAATCTACTTCTGTCTCTGGAATTATTTTCAGTTATAGCAGACATATTCCATGCCTGAAAGAATATTGTTGAAACCATAGAAATAAGATTCGGTATTCTGTTTGCAACTGCATAAAGTCCGGCAGCTTCTTTTCCAAGTTTAACATGTGTACTGTGCATATATGTTATAAAAAGCCTGTCTGAAAGACTTGTTACTGTCCACATGACAATTGTCGGTATCAGCGGAAGAGAAAATTTCATCATAGCTCTTGCAAGCGAACCGCTGAAATATCTAAGCTTAAAAAATTTACCGAGCCTTGCCACACTGAACAAAAATACAGACGAACAGAAATCCGAAAGAATAACTGCCAGCATAAAGCCCTTTACTCCCATATTAAGACCTGCAATAAAAATCATATTGAATACAAAAAGTGTCAAAGTTGCAAGAATGCCGTCAAGAGAAAAAAGTTTTACCATATCCCTTGACCGAACAAACTGAGCAAAAAGCATACGTATTGACGACATACAGGTATATACCACCAAAAGCATTGCATAACCGCTGATAAAATTAAGAAATGGTATAAATCTAAGCCCTGGGACTATCAGAACAAGTGCTGCCATTCCTATTCCCGTTATACAGGCAGATGTTGTAAATACAGCTTTTTTATCATATTTTTTATCAAGTCCGAAACGGATTAAATATTCCTGCAAAGCAAAAGTAAAAATAGGCTGCAAAAATAAAGCAGTAGTTTCAAGCAAATCCTTTGTATTCATATCAGCAGGATTTATATGCTTTGTATAAAGTCTCGTAAGCAATAATACAAGAATTTTTGAGCCGAAACTACCGACAGCAAAAATCATTGTATTGAATGCAAGCTTTTTATATTTATTCATTGTTTCAACTCCTGATTTTTATCCTTCAGTACATTGATTAAATCATAATACATATTATCTTCCTCATTTCAATTTTTTATTCTTACCAGATTAGCTTCTCCGGATGATAGATTTCTTCTTCCGCCATTTTCAGTTTCTATAATAAGATTGGCATTATCATCAATTCCGACAGCACGTCCCATAATTTTTTCAGTTCCGATACTGGCAGTAATAATATTCCCTGTAAGAAGTTCACGTCTTTTATATTCATCAATATGACTTCTTTTTTCAAGATTATATATATAGTATTCAAGTCTGTCCAGAACCAATGCACATAATTCATTCCGGTTAATTATTTTTCCTGTTTCTGTTTCTATTGATGAAACACGTTTGCCAAGCTCATCATCAAATTCAAATTTTCGTACATTTATTCCAATTCCAATTACAACATAATCAGGAGAACTGATTTCAAGTCCCATTGATGCTTCTGTAAGTATTCCGCATATTTTTCGCCCATTCATGTATAAATCATTTACCCATTTAATATGCACATCATTTCCGCAGAGCTTTTCAACAGCTTCAGCAGAAGCAACAGCAGCGGCAGATGTAATTAATGCAGCAACATCAATGCTGAATGTAGGACGTATTATTACACTCATATACAAGCCCATTCCGAACGGCGAAACAAAATTCCTGCCAAGTCTGCCCTTTCCGGCTGTCTGTGTGTCTGCAACTACAACCGTTCCATGAACAGCACCTTTTGCTGCGATATTTTTTGCATAATTATTAGTAGAATCAGTTTTATCAAGAATTATAATTCTTTTTCCCAATTTTTTTGCATTAAGCTTTGAGGTGATAATTTCTACCGAAAGTTTGTTGCTCTGTGAAGCAATTCTATATCCCTTTGATGTTACGGATTCTATTATATAACCATCGTTTTCAAGTGACTTGACTGCTTTCCACACTGCATTTCTGCTTACCCCAATTTGTCGGGCAAGTTCTGCACCTGAAATATATTCACCATCAGACAATGAAAGTCTGTTTATAAGAATTTCTTTTACATTCATAAATTTACGCTCTTTTTTATATATTTTTTACTATACTCAAATTATACCATATAAGCATTTAAAATTCAAGACTGTTTTATATAAACTTTTCAAATTCCTGTTGACATACTCTGCCAAATAATATATAATATAAACGTCGGGCTTTGCCAATATACAATATTATAAGGAGAATTTACATGAAAACAGAATCATTAAAAAGTACATTTGCCAAAGCAATTGCCGCAGGAATCATGATAGGAACAGGCGGGATTGTATATCTTATGGCTGAAAACAAAATAATAGGAGCAATGCTTTTCAGCTTTGGGCTTTTTACTATTATCCGCTCCGGTTTTGCACTGTATACAGGAAAAGTTGGTTATATACCCGAAAACAATCCAAAATACATAATTGAAGTAATTACTACGCTTGTGGGAAATATTGTTGGAACAGGTCTTATGGCAGGGCTTGTTCTACTTACCAGAATAGGCGGAAAAGTTCATGAAAATGCACAGAATGCCATGATTGCTAAACTTGGTGACGGTATGCCAAGCCGTTTCATACTCGGAATTTTCTGTGGCATGCTTATGTATCTGGCAGTTGACAATGCACGTGTATGCCGTGAAAAAAATTCAGATACTTCACTTGTTTTCGGAACAGTTATCCCTGTAATGATTTTCATTATAAGCGGATTCAATCATTCAGTTGCCGACTGTTTCTATTTCTTTGCAGCATACCCTGATATTGAGGGAATATTATATATTTTAACAGTCGCACTCGGAAATGCTGTAGGAGGAATGCTTATACCCCTCATGAAAAAATATCTCTTCTGAATAAAAAAGCAGGATTTTTACTTCCTGCTTTTCTTTATTATCATACATATTTTTTCAGATTCTTCTTTATCAATAACAATATTGAAAATTTTCTGCAATTATTATATCATAATCTCCGACAATTTTCAATATTTATTTTTTAATAAAGATTTTTCTTTTTCTTGACAACCCTGTTAATAAGATATATAATTAAAATATGAAAAAAAATTTTTTTAAATCTGTTGATATATTTCTAAAAGCTTTTCCTCATTTTATAATATTTGAACTGCTTTTCAAGCTCATGCTCATGACATTATGTATGCCAACACTTTCATTTCTGCTTAAACTTACCATGAAAATATCCGGAATAAATTATATTTCCGATGAAAAAATATGGATATACTTGAAAAACCCTGTATCACTTATTTTTATAGTTCTTATTCTGCTCTTTACGGCTGCTTTCACATTTATAGAAATTTCAGCACTTACAGGTTGTTTTTCATGTTATGCAAAGAATGAAAAAACAACTGTTGGCGGAATGTTTCGCATGGGATTCCTTGCACTCAAAAAAATTTTTAAAAAAGGTGGATTTACAAGCTTTTTAAAATTCATGGCTTTTATGCCTCTGGTTCAGGCAACACTTTCATCAAGTGTTTTCATGATACCTCTTATGCCAATTCTGAAAACAGCGTTCAAACCATTCGGCACTGCATTTGCTATTATTTCGTATGCAATTATACAGATACTGTTAATTTTTCTGGTAATTAATTATTGCTACAGTCTGCACTTTCTTATGCTTACAGACAAAAATTTTAAAGAATGCACCAAACAAAGCAAACTTATAATTAACAGCAAAAAAAAAGAACAGGTTCTATCCATTATTCTATGGAATATATTTATGATTGCAGCCGCCGCACTCATAACTTTTATTATCAGTTTTACAATTCTGTTATTCATTAAAGGATTTTCAAATCCAAGAAAAGCACTTTTATCAGCTGTCAAAGTTCTTCAATATGCAGGAAAAATTTTTGCAGCAGTCTCTTCATTTCTTATTACTCCCGCTATAATATGTCGTCTTACAGGCAAGTTTTTTTCAGATATACCTACATCTGAAAACATAGTACTTCCTGAGGCAAGATACAAAAGACTGCATACACTATCCAGAGTAATTATAATATTATCCCTCATACTGACAAATATTCTGTTTAATTATAAATATATGCAGGCCATTTATAAAGGAAATATCAGTCTCAGCATAGGAATTCTTACAAGAACCCAGATTACTGCACACAGGGGTTTTTCCAGAATTGCACCCGAAAATACAATTTATGCTTTTGAAGCTGCCCTTGAAAGCGGAGCAGACTATATTGAACTTGATGTCCAGCTTTCTGCTGATGAACAGGTTGTTGTTTTTCACGATGAAAAATTAGACCGTGTAACAAACGGCAGTGGAAAACTCAGTGACTTTACCTATTCTGAACTTCAGAATTTTTCCGCAGGCTGTAAGTTCGGAAAAAACAATGAATTCAATGATGCAAGAATACCGCTTCTTTCAGATGTTTTTGAACTCATAAGAGATAAAATCTTATTTAATATTGAAATAAAGAATTATGGTAATAATTATCTTACTGCTGAAAAAACTGTATCACTCATTGAAGAATATGGTCTCGAAGATTCCTGTTATATAACTTCATTTTCATATAATATTCTTAAAGAAGTCAAAAAAATAAATCCCAATATAAAAACCGGACTCATATCAAATACTGCTGTAACTGCTTTTTCACAACTCAGATATATTGACGCTTTAAGCTTAAACCATATTTTTGTAAATTCATCTGTAGTAAACAATGCACACCAGAATGGAAAGCGTGTTTTTGTGTGGACTGTTGACAATACAAGCGATATGCAGAATATGATTGCAATGGGAGTTGATAATATTATAACAAACCGTCCAAATAAAACAGCAGAAATTATATATTCAAAAAGTATAAGTAATAAAATTTTAATGATATTCAAATCAATATTTGGCACATAAATAAAAAATGCTGTATCACACTCAGATACAGCATTAATATTTTAATATGATTAAATTTATAGTGTGAACTATCCATTGTCTAAAGCCAATGGGATTTCTGCTTCAATGTTCTCGTAATCTACTAACTCCACAGACATAAATTCGGACAGTTACTGCCTTATTTATATGTCATTATGCTTTTACTTCAATTTGAATGCCATCGATTTCAACAGAAATATCTTTATTTTTCAGAATATCAGTAATAAGACTGCATATTACAGGGGAAGTATTATTTATAATTTTTGTAATAATATTGTCCTTAATGTTATCGGGAATTTCTGAAAATACGATATCAATTGCAGTATCGACAATAGTCTGTATTCTGTAATCATCACAAAGTTTTACATTATCTTTGATTAGTGGAACAAGTTTTTTGTATTCTTCAAAACTGACATTCAGTTTTATATTGAGACTCCTTTTATCTGTATTTTCCAGTTGAATATTATCAATCATAACAGGAACTTCTTTCTCAGAAAGAAATTTATTAGCTTTTTTTAAATAACCCTATCAATTTCGCGGAAAAACCTAACAATAAACTTTTCAAGCAGTTTTTTCAATACTGACAGAAAGAACTTTGCACCCTTTCCGTAAAAGTTATTTTTTATAAAACTTATTATACCCTTTAGATCACAACTTTCTATTTCAATATCTGCATCAATTTTCTTAATCATCTTACTTTTTTAGCAATGTCATCAATAAGTTTATTCAAAAGCTCCTGCTGTGTCATTGAACCCAAATCGCCTTCACGTCTTGATGTAACAGAAACAGTGGAGTTTTCAAGTTCCTTGTCGCCGACTGTAATCCACATCGGAAGCTTTTCAAGTCTTGCATCACGTACTTTCTTACCAACTTTTTCAGCCCTGTCATCAATTGAACATCTGATACCTGCTGATTCAAGTTTACTCATAAGTTCATGACAGTAGTCAAGATGCCTGTCAGCAACGGGAACTATCCTCACCTGCTCCGGAGCAATCCATAATGGCATGGCACCTGCATATTTCTCAATCATATATGCAAGTGTACGCTCATAACAACCGAGAGATGTTCTGTGTATAATATATGGACGCTTTTTAGTACCGTCTGCATCAATATATTCCATTCCGAAACGTTCAGCAAGAAGCATATCAATCTGAATTGTAACAAGAGTATCTTCCTTGCCATATACGTTTTTGTACTGAATATCAAGCTTAGGACCATAAAAAGCTGCTTCATCAATTCCTATTTCGTATTCAACACCAAGATGGTCAAGAATCTTAGCCATAGCTGACTGTGCTTCCTCCCACTGTTCAGCAGTACCCTCATACTTGTTTTTGGGATTTGCAGGGTCCCACTGTGAAAAACGGAATGTACAGTCTTCAAGAAGACCGACTGTTCCAAGAATATACTTTGCAAGCTCAAGACATTCCTTGAACTCCTCCTCAAGCTGTTCCGGACGGAGAATATAATGCCCCTCAGAAATAGTAAATTGACGGACACGGATAAGTCCATGCATTTCACCACTATCCTCTTTTCTGAATAGTGTTGAAGTTTCAGTCAGTCTCATAGGCAAGTCACGATATGAACGCTGTCTGTTCAGGAATACCTGATACTGAAACGGACAAGTCATAGGACGGAGTGCAAAACATTCTTTAGTTTCATCGTCAGGGTTGCCAAGAACAAACATTCCATCAAGATAATGGTCCCAGTGTCCTGAAATTTTATAAAGTTCTCTTTTAGCCAAATAAGGTGTTTTTGTAAGCATACAGCCACGCTTTGCTTCTTCATCTTCAACCCATCTCTGAAGTATCTGAATAACCTTTGCACCCTTTGGCAAAAGTATTGGAAGACCTTGTCCGATATAATCAACTGTTGTGAAGTATTCAAGTTCACGTCCAAGCTTGTTATGGTCACGGAGTTTTGCCTCTTCACGCTGTTTTATATCAGCTTCAAGGTCTGCACTCTTCGGATAAGCAACCGCATAAACACGGGAAAGCATCTTGTTTTTCTCCGAGCCTCTCCAGTATGCACCGGTACATGAAAGAAGTTTAAATGCCTTTACAGGTGCAGTTGTCATAAGATGAGGTCCTGCACACAAATCAACAAATTCACCCTGTTTATAAAATGAAATCGGCTCACCCTTGCCAACGTGTTCTTCACAAAGCTCTACTTTATAAGGTTCGTTCATTTCATTCAATTTCTTAACAGCTTCCTCCGGAGAAAGTTCAAACTGTTCCAGAGCAAGACCTTCTTTGACAATTTTCTTCATTTCACACTCAATTTTGTCAAGCTCTTCCTGAGTAAAAGGCTTTTCAAGGTCAAAATCATAGTAAAAACCGTTATCTATAGCAGGACCTATAGCAAGCTTGGCTTCTGGATAAAGTCTTTTAACAGCCTGAGCAAGAATATGTGAAGCCGTATGCCAGAAAGTTCTCTTGCCATCTACTGAATCAAAAGTGCATACTTCAAATTCACAGTCACTGTCAATAACAGTACGAAGGTCTTTTACTTCACCATTGATTTTTACACAGCATGAAGCCTTATAAAGCCCCATTCCTATGCCTTTGATTATTTCATATGCAGGTACAGCAGACTCAATTTCCCTGATACTGCCATCTTTTAAAGTTAATTTTATCATTTCAGACACTCCCTTAATTTCTGCTTATTATTTCAAATTCATCATTGTAAAGCTCTATATCAACAGCTTCCATATATCCGTCACTACTTGAAACAGTAAAACACACAACAATTTCATCGTCATCAATATCAACATAAATACTTTCAAGGCATATATACTTTGAAAGAATCTCTTCCGCTCCGTTATAAAGTCCCTCATCAACAATAATTCCGGAAATCTTGGTTTTTCCGCCATTAACCGATTCAAGCTGCATTGCAATACTGCTGAGATTATCAATAATGTTCTGTTCATTTTCAGTATAAAAACGTACAGTCATCATTTTATCCCATAGCTTGTACGGAAGTTCAAAAGCTTCCTGTTGTTCATTATAAACTATATTGCTCATAAATTCACTCCTTACGTAATATTCTATATTAATCATTATACATTGTTATTTTAATTTTGTCAATAAGACAGAACTGTATTTTAAAAAACCGATGGCATAAACCCATCGGTTTTTATTGGATTAATAAACAGTCAAGAGATTTATTTCATATTTTTGATAAACTTTCAACTATCTTCTTACGCATCATTATCATATCACAGAAGTCAACAAGTGAATCCTTGTTGATATCAGCATAAATATACTGTTCTGTATTAAAATCACTGATTCCAAGAAGATATGACTGGAGCAATACAAGGTCTGAAATAGTAATTGCACCATCGTTGTTTATATCTCCTGAAATTTTATTCTCATCTTCTCCCACATAGAAAATTGAATTTATAAGAGTAAATTTCTCACCTGTTTCATCTTCTGCTTCAATTCTATAAATATATGAACCCGAGTCAAGCCTGTTGAAACAAATTTGTTTGTCAAAACTTTCTGATAAATCATATTCAAGACAATTATTATCAGGAAAAGCTTCAAAGGTTTCTGATTCAGTTACTCCATCGCTTTCATAGACTCCACCCCATATGTGTTTTATCGGAAGATTTGAAGTTATAAATCCGCTGATACTGAATTTTGAACCGACTTCCATCTTCCCTAATGGAAGAGAAACTTCTGAAATATTCATATCCGAAATAATATCTTCAGTCTTTTCAAGAAACTCCATAGAACAGAATCCATTTATACCATTGTATTCAATATGAGCCCATTCTCCGTCAGATTTTATAACCCTTACTTCTGAATTAGGAGAAATTTTTCCTAATGATTCATAATTTGAACCGTGGCCACTCCGTATATTAAGATATGTTTCAACATTTTTTGTTGTATAAAGTCCGGAATAATCAAATGAACAGGAACATTCAGAATTATTACTATTATCATTTCCTGTATTATTATTACTGCCGTCATATGTAAAACAAGTTAATGGGTCGTAATAAGTTACAGAAGGAAAACCGCCAAGAAGGCTGTCGCATATACCGAAATGCAAGTGATTTCCGCTTGAAACACCAGTACTTCCTACATATCCGATGACATCTCCCTGTTGAACTGTCTGACCATCATAAACAGCCATGGATGAACAATGTGCATAAAATGTATATAAATTCAAATCTTCATGCCAAAGTATAATAAGATAACCATAATCACCCTTCCAATCAGCCGAAATACATACACCATCATGTACAGCATATATATTTGCACTGTAATCGGCAGAAATATCTATAGCATTATGTGCACCTGAATAATCGTTATAATTTCTTTCCGGATTAAAATATGTTGTTATATTCTGATACTGACTGTCAAGGGGCCATAATGCCGAATAAGAAGCATCAGCACTAAAACTTAAAGGAGTAAAAATTGTTAAAATAAGAGAGATAAGAATTGCAGAAAATCTTTTAATCATCTTCATACTCAATATGCCTTACCCCAATAAACCATAGTTTTTGCTGGTTTTCCACAGCATACGCAAACATCTGAAATTCTCTCCTGCATGAAAGGAATACAGCGTGAACCTACCCCTGTTTTTTCCTTTACCTCATCTTCGCATGACTCTTCGCCACACCACATGGCTTTGATAAATCCATCACCATTTTCTTTAAGTGACTTATTTATTTCCTCAATTGTTGTACATGAATATGTTCTGCTGTTCATATTTTCAAGAGCCTTCTGATACATACCGTCATGAGCTTCTTTAAGCTTCTGAGCAACAGCGGATTCAAGCTCATCAAGTGAAACAATTATCTTCTCGCCGTTCCAGCGTGATGCAATCACACACTGATTTGCTTCAATATCCTTAGGACCGATTTCAACACGCACCGGAACGCCCTTCATTTCATATTCAGCAAATTTCCAGCCTGGTGAATTTTCACTGTCATCAATCTTGACCCTTAAACCGCTCGATTTAAGACGCTTGAAAAGTTCGTCTGCTTTGTCAAGTACGCCTTCTTTATGCTGTGCAATCGGAATAATCACTGCCTGAACAGGTGCAACAGCAGGAGGCAGAACAAGACCATTATCGTCACCGTGAGTCATGATAACTGCACCGATAAGACGTGTAGTAACCCCCCAGCTTGTCTGATGTGGAAATACATGCTTGTTCTCCTTGTCTGTATATTCAATTCCAAAAGCCTGAGCAAAACCGTCACCGAAATAATGTGAAGTACCAGCCTGCAATGCCTTTCCGTCGTGCATAAGTGCTTCAATTGCATATGTGGATACAGCACCTGCAAATTTATCCCTTTACTACAGGCATAGCAAGTGCTTCTTCACAAAACTTGGCATATACATTAAGCATACGTTCTGTTTCTTCTATAGCTTCCTGAGCTGTAGCGTGGATAGTATGACCCTCCTGCCAGAGAAATTCCCTTGAACGCAGGAACGGACGTGTGGTTTTTTCCCATCTTACAACATTTACCCACTGATTATAAAGTTTTGGCAAGTCACGGTATGAATGGATTATATTTGCATAATGTTCGCAGAAAAGAGTTTCAGAAGTAGGACGAACACAGAGCCTGTCTTCAAGCTTTTCGCTTCCGCCATGAGTTACCCATGCAACTTCCGGTGCAAATCCTTCTACATGGTCCTTTTCCTTCTGCAGCAGACTTTCAGGTATAAAAAGAGGCATACACACATTTTCGTGACCTGTTTCCTTGAACATACTGTCAAGAATATGCTGAATATTCTCCCATATTGCATATCCGTAAGGACGTATTACCATACAGCCTTTTACACTTGTATATTCAACAAGTTCCGCTTTCTTGCATATATCAGTATACCACTGTGCAAAATCCTCGTTCATTGAAGTTATTGCAGTAACCATTTTTTTATCTTTTGCCATTATAAACTTCCTTTCCTTTTTTGTTTGATATATATTATAGCACGTTAATTCCAAATTGTCAATTATTTTCTTTACAATATGGTTTTATATACATATTACTTGATAATTTATGGATTTCATAATATAATAATATACAGCAAGAAACGGAGGAAAATTATATGCTTAAAAAAATTATTTCATCTGTAACAGGATTTTCAATACTGTGTCTCAGTATTTTTACTCCTCTGAATGTAAATGCATCTGACTTTAAAATACTTGTTGATTATATTATTGACGCAAATGAATCATATCAGGCAACTGATATACTTTCTCCTGATGAAATTCCGATAAACGACAGTATCAAAGACTTGGATGAATATGTAATCAAAATCATGATTGACCCCGGTCATTATTCATACTATAACCGTTCTACTGTATATTCACCATATTGGGAAAGTGTAATGACATGGAAACTTTCAAACTATCTTCAGGAAGAACTTCAGGCTTTGGGAGTACACGCTGACCTCACTAAAAGCTCACTTGATGAAGACCCCTCGCTTAATGACAGAGGCTTCAGCTCAAAGAGATACGACTTTTTTATCTCAATGCACAGTAACGCAGGTGCCTATGAATCCATGGACCAGCCTCTTGCCTTTGTCTATCAGGATTTGCCGTGGACTGATATTGATGATATAAGTAAGGAACTGGGTGGACTTATTGTAAATAAAGTTTCCGAAGTAATGGAAACCAAACAAAAGGGTTCAACAGCTCAAAGAAAAGGTACAGGTGACTGGGATAGAAACGGCATAAATGATGATGAATGGTACAGCGTTCTGTTTGCATCAAGATTTGTAGGCACTCCTGGAATACTTATGGAACATTCATTCCATACAAATTACCGTTCTTCAGTCTGGTTGTATAATGATGATAACCTCAAAAATCTTGCAAAAGAAGAAGCAGAAGTAATCTATGATTATTTCAATAAAATAAAACCACAAGAAACTCCCGAGTTGATTTTTGGTGATGTTAACGGAGACAAAATTATCAATTCTTCTGATGCGTCATGTATTCTTGAGGAATATTCAATTTTATCAACTAAGGGAAAATCCACTTTCAACAATGAATTAAAAAAGGTGGCAGATGTCAATTCCGATGGATTTATTAATTCCTCTGATGCTTCAACAATACTTGAATTCTATTCATACCTTTCAACTGACGGTACTGAAACAAACCTTAAAAAGTGGATTGAAAACAAATAATTCTTATAAAAAACAGTATCTTTAAAATGATACTGTTTTTTTATTTGCTTTCTTTGAGAATTACCGTATAATTATTATAATAAGGCTTTACAGATTCAGGATTTTCATCGGCATAAGAAAATATCTTTTCAGCAAGTTCATCTTCAAGAAAATCCTTCAATTTTTCATGTGACTGCCCATACACTTCACCACACAGCGATGAAACTGCAATAACACGCTGTCCATTAAGGTTCATGATACGGAAAGGCCATATTTTGCAATCAAAAGGCTTACTGTCTCCGAGTACACAGCCGTTTTCAGTAAGTGCGGGACATGAATAAATCTGCCCATCTGTAATTCTTCCGGCATCAAGCACGTAGTTTCTGCCGTATTTTGCAAACTTAGCTTCAGGATTAAATTCAATAATCCTGTCCTTAGTTTCTTCATCAAAAACAGGCGTTTCCCATATATCATATCTGTCGAAAATACAGCACATTCTGCACTCTGCACAAGTTTTTCCACTGAGTATTTTTTTAATCATACTATCACCACGTTAAATTATATAATATCCAAAATTATTTTTAAAAGCATTGCTTATCTGCTTATAATTCAGAACTGCTCCGCCATAACAGTAAACATTCTGTTCTGAATCATCTGCATAAACTATACTTATACAGTACCTATAAGCCAGAAGCTGATTCTTTCAAAGCAAACTTTATTCAGTTCATCCGATAATAGCCGCTTTCTTCCAATCCCTTACTTATATTGGCAATATCTTTTACAGAAAATGTCAGCATTGTCTCTCCTTCTATGGATACAAAATTTCTGCACAAAGATGTCGTGCCATCAGGATTAACAACACTTGTAAAGGCAATATGACCTGATTCAAGAATTTCTTCATTATCGGACAGTAGTTCAAATCCGCCCATATAATCCACGGAATAATGTTCACCAGAATAACTACCGTCAGAATAATATGTACCGTCAAATGAATCACAGTATCTTAATAAATTCCCGTCCGTATTCACAATATCCGTTTCACTCTGATAATGTGGATTGTCCGTTATTCTTTAATATAGATGATATACTGGAATATTGCCCGTAGCCGAAAACGTACACCAAAGAGAACCGTCATTTTTATAAAATGCGTATCCATGAGAAGTTGAACCGTCCTGCTCCTGATTGGACTCGATTCTGACCTGACCACTGATGACAGTTCCATTCTTGCCGACATTTGCAAAATTTCCTTCATAATCTACGGTCATTCTGTCAGAAGTCAAATCTCCGTTAAGATACCATATCCCTGCAACTTCACTGACGCTGTAACGATAACCCGAGTATTCTGTTGTCTCAGAAACAGCATCAGTTGTTTCCTTGTAAATACTTGTTGTTTCAGTATCTTTACTTATATGTGTTTCATTGCTTTTTTCAGAGGAAACATTTTCATCAGCTCCTTCTGGCAAAGTTTTAGTTGTTGTTTTACTGTTCACAGTACTTTTAACCGTTTCTGATGAAATGTTGGTCTCTGTTCTGCTTTCATTTTCGGATGAAACAGATTCATCAGCTTTTTCTGAGGACGTTTAAGCTGTCATTTCACTGTTCATATTACTTTCTTCCGTTTTAGATGATATTCCGGAAAATTGCTCCGAATTGGTTGAAGTTTCTGTATTTCCGCTGCATCCGGATAAAACTGCCGTCATTGCAAGAACAGTAATATATAGAATTCTTTTTTTCATTTCCTTATCATTAGATTTGCATAAACTTGTCCATTATCTAAAGATAATGGGATTTCTGTTTTTATGTTCATATTATATCGCAAAGTTAATTTACTGTCAAATTAAGTTAAGCTTTATTACTGTCAGTAAAATTTCAAGACTGTAAAAATACAATATTTTACTCATTTATATATTTTTGCCTATCTATTTAAAACTGCACCAAAAAATTTTTGGTGCAGTTTTATTAATCTGTATTACTTTATATCTCCGTGATGAGCCTGAAGTGACTTTACTTCAATGTGATGATTCTGCTTGATAGCACGGATACCCTCAACGCTTGCCTTTGCAGCAGCCATTGTAGTTATATAAGGCACACGGTGCTTAATTGCAGCCTTACGGATATAGCTGTCATCATGAATGCTTGATTTTCCGGCAGGTGTATTGATAATAAGCTGAATTTCACCGTTTGCAATTTCATCGGCAATATTTGGTCTTCCTTCATAAATCTTGAAAATTCTTTCACAGGGAATACCTTCCTGAACAAGAAGTTTATAACATTTATGAGTTGCAAGGATTTTAAAGCCAACCTCATGGAATCCCTTTGCAATTTCAAGAAGCTCCGGCTTGTCTCTGTCACAGATGCTGAGAAGTACAGTACCAGAATCAGGAAGAGGAGTTTTTGTAGCTTCCTGAGCTTTATAATAAGCCTCACCGAATGATTTTGAAATTCCGAGTACTTCACCGGTCGAACGCATTTCAGGTCCGAGAACAGGGTCAACTTCCTGAAACATATTGAACGGGAATACTGCTTCTTTTACGCCATAGTGATTAATCTGTCTGTCTCTGAGTTCCGGAACAGGCGAAGACTTTCCTGTAAGTGAAGATGTTATAATCTCTGTTGCAATCTTCACCATATTTATATCGCATACTTTTGATACAAGAGGTACTGTTCTTGAGGCTCTCGGATTTGCTTCGAGTACATAAACAATATCGCCCTCAATAGCATACTGCATATTCATAAGTCCGCAAACATTCATTTCAACAGCAATCTTTCTTGTATATTCCTTGATTGTTTCAACCTGCTTTTCAGTAAGGTTCTTTGATGGAAGTATACAAGCGGAGTCGCCCGAATGTACGCCTGCAAGTTCAATATGCTCCATAACAGCAGGTACAAAGCAATGTGTACCATCTGAAATAGCGTCGGCTTCACACTCTGTAGCATGATTCAGGAATCTGTCAATAAGAATGGGTCTGTCAGGGGTTACACCGACAGCTGCATTCATATATACACGCATCATTTCATCATCATGAACAATTTCCATACCACGACCGCCAAGCACATATGACGGACGAACCATTACAGGATAACCTATTTTATTTGCAATTTCAATGGCTTCATTTGCATTTACTGCCATTCCTGCTTCCGGCATAGGAATTTCCAGTTTATCCATCATTGCACGGAAATGGTCACGGTCTTCTGCAAGGTCAATAGTTTCCGGAGTAGTTCCGAGAATATTTACACCATATTTTTTCAGGTCATTTGCAAGGTTAAGAGGAGTCTGTCCGCCGAACTGTGCAATAACTCCAACAGGTTTTTCCTTATCATGAATTGCAAGAACATCCTCAAGAGTAAGAGGTTCAAAATAAAGCTTATCAGAAGTATCATAGTCAGTTGAAACAGTTTCAGGGTTGCAGTTGACAATAATTGATTCAAAACCAAGTTTTTTAAGTGCAAGTGCAGCATGAACACAGCAGTAGTCAAATTCAATACCCTGACCAATTCTGTTAGGACCACCGCCGAGAATCATAATCTTCGGTCTGTCAGTATTTACTGGACTTTTATCTTCATCAAGATGATATGTGGAATAATAGTAAGCTGCATTTTCCGTTGCACTTACGTGTACTCCTTCCCACGCTTCCTTAATGCCGAATCCGATACGTGCATTTCTGATTTCCTCTTCTGTAACTTCAAGAAGAGAGCTTAAATAGCGGTCTGAGAAACCATCAAGCTTAGCCTGCTTAAGAACATCTTTTTCAGGTACACTGCCCTTCATGGAAAGAAGATTTTCTTCTTCCTGAACCAGTTCAAGCATCTGTTCAAGGAAATAATGCTTGATTTTGGTAAGCTCAAATATTTCTTCAATTGTTGCACCCTTACGGAGTGCTTCATAAATAATAAACTGACGTTCACTTGTTGGATAACGGAGTTTATCAAGAAGTTCATCTTTAGTCATATTATTGAAATTCTTGGCAAAACCAAGACCATAACGACCGGTTTCGAGACTTCTTATAGCTTTCTGGAATGCTTCTTTATAAGTTTTTCCTATACTCATAACCTCGCC
>ERZ777011.1909-NODE-1909-length-19070-cov-2.902340_pt1 | contig 19070 bp, 14 predicted proteins | sample MGYA00374964_ERZ777011 | MGnify/ENA primary metagenome ERZ777011 (study PRJEB29310, sample SAMD00008975) | mouse gut metagenome | study: EMG produced TPA metagenomics assembly of the Metagenome analysis of fecal microbiota from mouse which was promoted...
AAACTTCCTGGTGTAAATATATTTTCTATAATAACTTTTATTTCCTGTTTTTTTGCTTTTTTGTGGCGGCGGTCCTGCATCGGTACCCATACGCCGTCCATTTCTTCAAAGATAAGACTACGGTCTTTCTTTTTTTCAGATGGATCGTCTTCAATACAAAGTGACGCCTGTTTTTCGGTGAGTGGTGTCCCGACTGAGTTTACGGCTTTCCAGACGGCGGTGTGGCTGATGTTCTGTCCTGAGATCTCGCTTATAAGGCGCGACGCCTGTCTGTATGAGACTTCCGAGGCTGCGCATATGAGTTTTTCGGTAAGGTTTTCCGAGAGCAGCCCGGTCTTTTTTATTATAAGGTTCTCGTCGAGGAGATATATGATTTCTCCGGTCCTGGTATTTTTATAGATGTGGCGTCTGTATTCCACTTCGCCGTATATGGTCTTGACGGTGGTCTTTCGCCGTCCTTTGTCGCGGAGCAGTTTTTTATCGCGTGTTTTTGCAAGGTCCGCGTCTATTTTTTCGAGTATCTGCCGGGTCGCCGCGGCGGCTGCCTGGCATACGGCGGTAAATATGTAGTGTTCGATCTCGGCGAATGCGTATTGTGTTTTTTTCATCTGTTCTCCTATAAGTAAAGGCTGTATGCGAGTGCGGCATCGACCCGACGCATTACTTCATGGTCTGCTTCCGATATGCAGCACAGGAGTCTGCTTTTGTCTATGCTCCGGATCTGTTCGAGGAGTATGCAGCTGTCCGTGTTTTCTTTTTCATCGTGGAATCTGACGTGTGTCACCATGCGGTCTTTTTTTCTGGATCTTGTTATCGCCGCGACGATGACGGTGCTGCCGTTTTTGTTCGTGTGGTCGTTCTGGAGTATCAGTACGGGGCGTATGTCGCCTTGTTCGGAGCCGATCACTGGGTCGAGGTCGGCAAGGTAGATCTTTCCGCGTCTGACATCGGGATCCTGTCTGTTCCCGTGTCTGCGTGCGTGTATTATCCGTGATATGCGGTTGTTTTCCCTGTAAAAGTGAAAAAGCTCACCCATTTCTTCGTCGGTGAGTTTTTTGTAGTAGTCGCGGTCTATCCGGAATATATACAGGTCTTCGGGTATTTTTACTCCGAGGCTTTCAAGTTTTTTTTGTAGTTTCTGGCTTATTTTTTCCATTTTTCCTCCGTTTATTGATGTTTCGTTTCCCCCGCGCCGGGTTACATATCCTAGTCAGGCTTCATTATCTGCGCCGGATCCGGCTTACACCTCCGGTTGGCGCACGGCGTCTCAAACTCGCCGACAAGGGGATCTCTCTGCCCTTGTGATACGCGCATCACTCCATTTACCACGGCTGCCTCGGAGCCGAAAAGCCGTCCCTCTGCTCTCAGCCTTTTGCCTTTCGGCAGGCTGGTCGTCGCACGATACGGGGGCGTGCTGCCCTTGCGGGTGGGGTGGTGTCGCGGGATATGTCCGTCCCATGCAGTTGTCAAGGTTCTGTGACTTGCGTCTGGGGTGATTATAGTATGGAGGGGGAGGGATTGCAAATGTGCGATTGGAAAATTTCAAATTCTATCATTATTTTTAGAGTTTTCCTTTTTTATTCTCCGTTTTTCAATACATATCCTAATTTCACGCCATAAATAATCTATAATTAATACTATATAGATAAACGCTACTATAAGAAGAAGACATATAATAATAAAACTTAAAACTTCGTATGAATGTGTCTCTTTATCTAAATATGATGCTATAATGGTAAGCATATTCATAGCAACAGCACCAACAAATAGTAACATCTCCTGTATTTTAGACTTATCCTTATATTTAAAGCTTTGAAATTGAGTTGAATTTAAATATCCCAATCTCTTTCTAAGATATTTATTTTGATCATTTATATTTGCAACAAAGCTTCTATATGAATATTTTTTCTCTGTCGGGGTTTCCTTATTACACAAAGAATAAAATAAATCCATAGTCGAATTATTAATATATTTGCCGTACTTATCAAAATAAGGCTTGATTCTTTTAATAACATAATCTATATCGTTTCCGGTTTTCTCATCTGATATTGCCCTGATTACAGGATAGTAAACCCTGTTATACGCAACCTCCAACTTATCTAAAGGTATATTTTTATTGTACTTGTATATGGTAATCCAAAAAGTAAATAATCCTGTGAGAAGCGCCGATAATACGACTGGTAAAATATCAATTAGTACGTTAAGAAAATTTCTCATAGTAAAAACACCTCTTTTTTTCGATTATATCACCGTTTAATTCAGAATGGAATACACTTTTGTTGATATAAAATAATTTTATCTTCTAGCTTTTAGAACTCAGTTCAAATATCTTAAGATCAAATTATATTATTGCAAATGTAAAGCTGCTATGTTACAATTAATACGATTTCTAATATATAAAGGAGGTTTTAGCGTGAATAATAAAATTCCTAAACTTCAAGTTTCACTAAGGGGTGGATTTTCTGATAGAAACGGAATAAAAACGGAAAATACTCAGATGCAGTATGATACTCTTGATGAGAGAACGCGCATCACTATCTCAAATTGCATTAATGACTTATATTACAAGTTTTTCGACCGTAACCATCACGATTATGTACAAAATGATTTTTGGGCTGACATTTTAAATAAAGTTTATTTGCAGCCAATATCACATAGTGAGCATTATGTTGCATATGATATGTTTAAAATTATATCTGAAACTGTTATTTGTGACAACTATGATAGTGTACTAACACTTTTTGAATATTTACTTAACAAATTTGAAAAAATGAATCACTTTGGACATATTCCTGTTAAAAATTATGCAAATGAATTATTCGAACGCGAATATGTCGGGTACAGGTACATAGATGGAAAAATTGTCCCTATTACAGATGAACAGGAAATCGGTGCCATAGAAGAAGCCATTTCCTCCCCCTTTCAAAAATCTGCCGACCATTTGAAAAAAGCTCTTAATTTATTTTCGAGTAGGGATAATCCTGACTATTCAAATTCTATTAAAGAAAGCATTTCTGCTGTTGAAGCTACATGTTCGGAAATTCTTGGAGAATGCAAATCTTTAGGATCCGCTTTGGATAAATTGGAGAAGAAAGGTATTAATATCCACCCTTCATTGAAGGCAGCTTTTGATAAGTTGTTTGGATATACAAGCAACGCCTCTGGTATACGTCACTCGGGTCAGTTAGACGGAAAAGACGCGACTTTTGATGAAGCAAAATTTATGCTTATTTCATGCTCTGCTTTTGTTAATTATCTAAAAGGAACTGTAAGTTCAGGTGAGTTAAATTAATATTATTTAAATCAAATCTAACATGGAGAAAGAATGGAAAGTATACAAATTACGGATAAAGAATATGACAAACTAATTAAGCGTATTGAGTTTTACGATACAACAAGAAACCAACTCCTTACATTTTCTTTTACATCTGTATTAACCGTTTTAGGAGTATCATTAGCAATCGAAATGAATTTACTCAGTGTATGGATATGCCTGATTCCTTTTTTTCTGATTATTCCGTTTACCGCACGAATCGCGTATTATAGGTTAGCAAGTGCCCATATAAATTCTTTTCTGAGAAAATTTAATTCAGTTAATATGCAGTTTGAATTAGGAACGGAGTTTGTTAATGAAGGAAAATGCAGACATTATAAAATAATTGCTTGGCTAGTTAATCATGAAATGGTTTTATTGGGATTAGCAACAAGCTGTATTTTTTATTTAAAGTACATATTTTTAATTGATGAATGGAATTTCTGGAATTATATTAGTGGCATTGTTCCACTTATACTAATGCTGGTAGTTTATATAATTGCAGATTCCACCTTCGCTTATAAAAAAATAGTAAACTCTTTTTCAAAAGAATGGGATCAATATCTCTCAAGGAGAAAAAATGAATGCAAAAAATAAACAAAAAGAGAATCTTCGTGAGTATGAATCATTAAGGAATGAGATTATATCCTTGGAAGAACAGCAAAGAAATGTTTGGATCTATATGTATGTTATATTTTCTACTTTATTTGCATTGGGTCTACAATGGAGTCCATATTTGTTTTTAGTAAATTATATTGTTTTAATTCCATTCCAGTGTGTCATTAATAGCTGCCATAGAGCTATACAAAGAATATCAACATATATAATGGTATTTTTTGAAGATTGCAATTCCAGTTTTAACTGGGAATCTTTACAAATAAGTGAAGAATATCTTGATTATTATGAAAAAAGAAATAACGGAATAACTGATTTTATCAGAAAATCCGGGGCAACTCATTTAGGTTTTATCACCACAGGCTTTTTTTGTGTAAAAATATTAATACATAATTATAATCATAATATTTTTGAAATTAATGTTACAGATATTTGTTTGATTCTGCTGTCTATTCTGTTATTTTTTGTTCTGCTTAAGATAAATATTGATGCAGACAAAAATTATTATCAGGAACAAGAAAAGATGATTAGAAAATATAAAGAAAGAATTGAAAAATCTTGATTAGTTCATAAGGCTTACAATGTATTTTTCTCAATATACTTTACTTAAGAGGAGAAAATTCTATGAATCAAAATTTGTTTTGGTGTATTATCGGTATTTTGGGGGGTGCTGTTTTAAGTTTTATTATAAGTCATCATTTTTATGTTAAAGGATTAAAGAAAAGAATATTAACATATGATATTTCAACTCGTAAAGTGATAGACAATTTTTACATTGAAAAAATTGACAGCATAAAAATAACCTATGATTCTAACATAATAGATAAATTGTTTTTTTCCCGTATTTGGGTTAAGAATATGGGTAATACTATGATAGAAAAGCAAGATTTTGTACCTTCACATCAGCTTTCTATATCCACTAGCGGAATATTTATAAGGTTTCCAAAAGATTATGAACTTTCATCTTTTGTTAATACGGAAAATGATATACATCTAAATTTTAACGAAGAAAATAATTGCATTACATTTGATTTTGATTATTTGAGTAAAACCTTTTTAATGTATTTAAATATTCTACATACTGATAATATAAATTTTGATGGTATATTAAAAGATGGCAAAATAATTTCTTCTACTGAAATAAACAAGATACAAATTAGAAAACAAAAATTACGTTCATTCTTTATTTATGTAATCTTGATATCTATTGTTGCAATTATTTGTATATTTATTTGTATATGGATTTTAAATGACTATAATTTTTTACAAACGATAAAACTTCTCACAGACTGAGCCCCCACTCAGTCTGTGAGAGGTTTTTCCTTTCTTAACTTCTTCTACCTCATTCTGTCCTCCATCTCCTTTTTTTTGCTACAATAGTTAAAACCTTCCCCCGCCTCCGGGACGTCCGCTCTCACTTTCACCCCCTTCTTCAGGATCTTCCGTATCCTCCTCCGGCAGCTCGTACCCCTCGATATACTTAGTAAGGATCTTTATGACCTCAAAAAGGCTTCCTTCACTCATCAGCTCGATATAATCCTCACCGTCTTCGCCAAGCTCATATAACTCCGCCATTTCCTCTATGGAGCGCTGCTTCACCGTTATCGTAAGAATGAGCTTTTCATTTTCTTCCTCTTCATTCGGTTCCGATTTATCTCCGTCTCCCTTGTTTCCCCCGGTATGGACCGCGCCGCCATTGCTGGAATCCCCGTCATCGAAAACGCCAGTACCGCCGTAATTATCGGAAACGCCGGAGCCGGAGCCGGAGCTGCCCTCCGTCACCTCAAACTCCACCGCCACCATATCGGCAAAAACCCGCGGCAGCCCCTCCATGCCGCTATTCGCAAGATCCGGAAACTCCCCGTCATTTACGCACAGCTGCCACGCCGCCCAGAACCCTAAAATATCCCCCCAGTCCGGATCCGGGTCTTCAAGAACGACCTCGTCATGCTTATTGTTCCTTATTATCCGGTCAAGCCTGTCATGGTAACTCTCATTCAGTGCCGTTATCGCGGGATTCGGCTCCAGATGCGCGTCCGCTATCATCTCCTCAAGGTTTTCAACGTCCCCCTCCCACACGATCGCGCCGCCGAGCGAAAAAACGGACAACAACTTGTCGGCGACGTCCCCGATCTTACACATGATGACCCCTATGTAGACGGCGGCAAGTATTATGATAAGCACAAAGGGACCCCCGCTTGCGCAGGCGGCGGCAAGCTTCTCTATGACCGCGCTTACCGCTTTAAATAACGCCTTCCCGACAGCCTTTGCCGTCTTAGCCGTGGCTTTGGCGGCTTTCTCTGTGGTCTTTGCCGCGGTCTTTGCGGCTTCCCTTGCCGCCCTCTGTGCTGCCTTCCCCGCGGCTTTTGCAGCCTTTTTCGCTTTCCTGGCGGCTTCCCCCGCCTGCTTTGCGCTTGTACGGATCCTGTGCTCCGCGCTCCTTACGCTGCTGTCCCTTACCTTTATTGACATATCAGGCTTTTCCTGTATGTGGAAGCGTGCATTTTCCTTCGGAGCGTCCGCTTTTACAGAGCAGCCCTCCGTCCCTGAAAAGCGGCTACCTGTCCCCGGAACGGAAATATCTCCGCCCTCCATTCCCGCATACCGCCCTCCCGTCACGGAATTGTGGGCGTCAGACTGAAACCTGTAACCGCCGCGCTCCGTCCCGGAAGCGCCGTTCTGTCCGCTCCTGCCGCGGGAAGCTCCGTTCCCTCCGTTTTCCGCATACTCCGGTCCGTGTAAACGCCTCCCGTATTCCTCATTTCCTGAAAACTGTCCCTCCGCGTTCCGGGAACACCGCCTCTCCTTCCTTCGCTCCCGTATCTCCTCACGGACCTTATCTACGGTCCTTTGTGCGCCCTGCTTTGTCTTTTTTTCGGTCCATAAAGCCGCCTCCTTTGCCTTGTCGGTGACCTTGTCAGTGGCATACGCCCCCGCGTCCTCGCTGTCGCATTCCTGCGACGCCGCCTCATTCATGGCGTTTTTTCCCCTGCTTGTGAGGCTCCTGCCCGCCCGCGTAAGGATTCTCCCCGCCTGTGCAGGCTTTTCCGCCTTCTCTGCGAAACGCTCCCTTACGGCTGTACCCTCCGTCTTAAGCGCTCCGTTTAAGGCGTCGAGGCGGGATCTCCCCGCCTCCGCCGTATGAGCCTCCGTGTTCCTTGTCCTTATATCCATAAAAACCTCCCTTTACATTTCCGCGCGCCGGACGTGACTTTTTGCTGCTATAACGCCTCCCCCGGCTTTGACGTCATCAGCCTGTAAAGCTCAGTGTCCTTCGGTATCTTATTCTCAAACGGGATCAGGCTCTTCCCGAGCTTTATTAGACCGCAGCCCTCGTCGGCGTCCGTGATGTACTTGAGCTGCTCCGGCGAGATATGCAAAAGCTCCGCAAGGTCCGCCCGGTCGTCCTCCGCCTGATTGAGCATGATGACGAACTCCGAGTTTGAGAGCATCGCGCGCGCCGTGGGGCTCTGCCTCAGATCCGACACGTTCTGCGTTATCCCGACGCAGTAGCCGTTGTACTTCCTGATACGCTTCCACATCTTGTAAAAAAACTCCGCCGAATACTGGTACATCAGATAAAGGTATATCTCCTCGATTATCACGACCGTCCTCCTGCCCCTGAAACGGTTGCGCGTCACGCGGTTTAGGATATTGTCGAGCACCGCGAGCATCCCCACAGGGCGCAGCTGCTCGCCCATGTCTAAAAGATCGTAGGATAAAAGCCTGCTGTCGGCGTCCACGTTAGTCAGATGGTTGAAAGTATTGAGCGATCCGTCAACAAAAAGCTCCAGCGCGAGCGCAAGGTCCCCCGCCTCAGGCTCCGCGCAGCCCGAAAACTCGCTGTAAAGATCAGTGAGCGTCGGCGGGTCCCCCGCGTACCCGGAGGCAAGGTATTTTTTATATACAGAGATCACACAGCGGTCGATTATGGATTTTTCTCCCGCCGATAAGCTCCCGCCCACGATCTGCTCGCATACCGACATGATGAACTCACACTTTAAGGCTATGGGGCTCTCCCGCTCGTCCATTCCGTACTCCTTATTTATGTCCATAAGGTTCAAATGGTTCTCGGACGACGCGCTGATCCTGATGCTCTCGCCGCCTAACGCCTTAACAAGCGCCGTGTACTCGCGCTCCGGATCTATGACGATCACGTCCGTGCCGGGATCCGAAAGTATGTTGTAGGCAAGCTCGTTTTTCCCTAACATCGACTTTCCGGCTCCCGGGACCGCAAGGATAAACATGTTGGCATTTAAAAACTTCGTTTTGTCGGCGAGTATCATCGATCCGCTTATCTTATTTCTGCCGTAATAGTTGCCCTTCGTGTCGCGGACCTCCTCAACATAAAAGGGCGTGAAGGCAAGCAGCGCCTCCGTCGTCATCGTCCGCGTAAAGTCAATGCAGCGCAGCCCCCACGGGAGCGCCGTGTTGAGCCCGTCCGGCTGCTCATAGTTTAAGACGCTCATCTGGCAGAGCGCCTTGCGCGCCGCAGTCATTATAACGCCGCTGTCGTGGTCGAGCTCCTCTAAGGTATCAGCCGTATGCACGAGCGTCACCGTCACATACATCATCTTCTGGTCGCGGTTTACCAGATCGTCTAAAAATTCCTGTATCTCTTTTTTCTGCTGCTCAAGCTCATAGGGTATGTCAAGCGCCGCAAAGCCGTGCTTCTGCTGCCTCTGCTGCCAGTCCGATATGTTTTTTCCGGCTCCCAGAAGACGTCTTTTCACCTCGGCGACGGCTACGTCCTTCGGCACCGGGATTATGTCTATCGACAGCATCGAGGTGTTGTCGATGTCGGTGATACGGGAAAGTATGTTGTCCTTTACATACGACGCCGTCTCACGCAGCCTTAAGACCCTCGCGTAGCGCTTCCCGATCTTCATACAGTCCGGTTTAAACTCAATGGAATCGGGGCAGATATAGCTTTTAAAATCCCTGCCGTATTTCATCATGTCCTTAAGGTCGAAATGATAGTCCGCCTCCTCGCCGGCGCGGTAGAAATCATAGACGATGTGGCAGCGCTCCTCACAGTCAAGCGCCCTTATCCTGCTCCCGATGCGGACAAGCGCCGCCCCCAGATCATTCTCCGCGCGGTTAAAAAAGTTTTTTGCGGCTTCGTAGGACGGGCGCTCCACGGTGACTGTTATGTAAAGCTCCTTTATTATCGAGTTCGTGCTCTGTGCCGCCTCCGTGAGTATGCGGTTATATTCGTCGCGGAAACGGTCAATCCCGTCCTCCCCGTGCTTTAAAAGCACGTTTTTCTCAAACTCCGGCATATTCATCTTCCGGCGGTTCACCGTTATTTTCACGACCTCCTCCTCGTCGATGCTGTTTATCAGCTCCGCATACTTGAGCGCGTAGGATTTTTTCTCCTCAAGCCCCGCCGCATTGTAGTTTATGTCCGAAAAAGCAAATGTCCGGCTCCACTTCCCTTTTGTCAGCTCAAATATCCCGTCAGGGTACACGGTCCTCACGGGGATCATGTCCTGAAGCTTTCTCGGTACCGGGAGCCTGTCGGGCTTTTTATTAAATGTCCTTATCCTGTCCTTCATCGTGGTCCTCCTTTTTATCCGTATTTACGGCTTTTGCCGCATCCGCTGTAACGCCGAGCTTTTCCTTGCTCCTGCAAAAAAGCGCCTTGAGCCGTTCCCGCACCGCTTTTAACATTCCTCCCGCAGCGTCCTCCGCTCCGGCGGTCTTTACACGCACGGGCGCGGGCACTATCTTACGGTAGATGTTGTCGTCCTTAAGCACGAGCTTTTTCGGCGTCAGGAACTCCGACCTTATGAATGCCGCGAGGTATTTTTCAAGGTATACCCCGTTTACCTTTTTATAGCCGAAAAGAAAAAACGGCACCATTATCACCGTTATCACCCACGAGATCGTCTCCGTCCCGGCTTTCCCCCGAAGGGAGAATCCGACTATAAGCGACAGCACTATTCCCGCCGCGGAAAAAAGGACCGCCCTGAGGGGCAGTCCTAAGAACACGGCTTCGTAGTAGTCGCGTATCTCCTTGTTTATTTTTATCTCCATGATCATTCATTCCTCCTGTATAGATTTCTTTTTTTTACTTCTCCCTGCGGTTCCGGAAAGCGTTTTTCCTTCTGCCGCCGGATCCGCCGGTCATCACGGCGCAGACGGTTAAAAACAGCCCTGAAAGCAGCAGCGCCATTACCGCCGCGCGGCTCTTATCCCCCGTATTTACGGTAGTATCCTTATCCTGCGTTCCGGAAAGCGTCTCATCTGACGGAAGCTCCGTAAGTGACTGTGCTGTTTCCGTTTCATGGGCGCTTTCCTGCGGAGCGGTCTCTGTTTTTTCCTGCTCTTTACTCTCCACGGCGGTCGCTGCGGTTTCCGGTTCCTCCGAAGATGTCTCCGGCTCTGTGGCTCCTGCCGTTCCTGACATTCCGGGGATCTCCGTCACGCTTTCCGTTTCCGTCGTTTCGGCGGGTCCCATGCTCTCCTCCGGGGAGGTTACGGGCTCCGTCTCCACGGTCCCGGCGTCCGCCGTTTCCTCCGGCTCCGCAGTCGCGGCTTCCGTAGTCCCTTCGGATCCTTCGCCGCTCTCCGGCTCCGTGACAGTTCCAGACGCGCCCTCCGATGTGCCGCCCTCCGTTCCAGTATCCGGCTCCGTTTCCGTTGTCGTCTCGGGCTCCGTCGTCGTCTCGGGCTCCGTCGTCGTCTCGGGCTCCGGAAGCTCCATAAGCACGGTTATTTCTATATCCCCGCACGGCAGCTCCGGCGCGGGTACCTCATCTGCACCGGAAAGCCCGAGTTCTTCGCTGCCAAAACCCGAAAATACATACCCGGGGCATATCTTTTCGGCGTATTCCTTATTAAATCCCAAAAACGCCTCCTTATCCTCAATGCTGTATCTCTTCGTATCCGAGGCAAGCCCGTTTCCCTCACCGTCTACAAAGCTTATATTTATCCCGTACTCTATGGGCGTGAAATTCGGGGTTATCCTTATGGCGCTCCCCGCGTTCTGTATCCGCACCGTGTCAAGACAGATCTGATCCGGAGTCGTCACATCGCTGTTTCCCTGCAATACGTCGTCCCTTACGGCATTTTCCGTATCGTCGGTAAAACAGCTCCAGTCCCCCTCCCATGTATAGTAAGGCTTCTCAGGCGGCGTGTTCCCCGAAAAGCACGGGAACCCGCTCGGGGAAGTTTCCGGGAGCTTTAACTCCCAGAAACCGACATTGTTGAAAGCCTGATACATCACTGCGTTTCTCAGGTCCGTATCCGTAAGGTCAAGGTATTTAAGGCTTGTGCAGCCGTCAAAAAGGTTCGTCGCCATAAGGGAGCCGCCGCTCATCACCTTAAAATCCTTAAGGTCTATGCTCTCAAGGCTTTTCAGCCCCGAAAACAGGTATGAAATGCTGCTCACCCGCGACAGGTCAAAGCCTGATACGTCAAGCTCCCTAAGGCTTATACAGCCCGTAAACATATCCTGCACGTCTGATACGCCTGAGGTGTCAAAGCCCGACAGGTCGAGCCTCTCAAGGCTTTTGCAGTTATAAAACATATATGACATCCGGGTCACTCCCGACGTCTTAAATCCCGTAAGGTCTATCTCCCTAAGGCTTACAAGCCCCGAAAACATACGGTCCATCTGGTTTTTCGTATCCGTAAGGTCAAAGCCCGATACGTCAAGGTACTCCAAGCCTGTGCAGCCCGAAAACATATCGTGATAAGAGGTGACGTTTCCGGTGTCAAGATCCGACAGATCAAGGCTCCTAAGGGAGGCACAGCCGGAAAACATAAAGTTCATGGCTGTTACGTCCGAGGTGTCCGCGTCCTTAAGGGATACCTCTTTCAGCTTCCCGCAGTCCTTAAAAAAAGCGTAAAGGCTCGTCTTCCCGAAATCAAATCCCGTAAGGTCAGCCGTTTCAAGGCTCTTACAGTTCTCAAAGATCCGGTACGCGTTCATCTTTTCAGATGCCGTGATGCCGGACATATCCACGCTTTTAAGGCTGCTGCACCGCTCAAACAGCTGCGTCATGTTCTCGCAGCCCGTAAGGTCCGCTCCCGACAGATCCGCGCTTTCAAGCGCCGTGCAGTCTGAAAACATAAGGTTCATCTGCTTTACGCTAGAAAGATCCGTCCCCGACAGGTCGATGCTTTTTAACGCCGTGCACCCCGAAAACGCCCGTATCATGTCCGTCACCGCGGACATGGAGACGTCCGAAAACTGCACGGCTTCAAGGCTTTTACAGCCGGAAAACATCTCCCTCATGCTGCCCTCAAACGCCGTGTCCGTAAAATAAAGCCCCGTAAGGCTTTTAAACTCCTTAAATAACGGGCGGCTCTCCGCCGTGACCGTGCAGCCTGTAAGCTCCATGCTCTTTACCCTGTCGGCAAGCAACAGCACCCCGTCCTCCGGCGCGCCTCCCGCGTATCCTTTGATACTGAGGTGCCCGTCGGCGTACAGTATATAGCTCCCGCCGCCGCTGTCCGTATATATCTCTGCCACCGCCCCGTGCGGCTCCGACGCCGCAGCCCACACGCAGGCGCACACGGCGGCTGTAATAATGATAAGGCATACGATAAATGCCTTAAGCTTCGTTTTATTCATCTTTTTTTATTCCTTCCATTCTTCTTCCTTATATAAATGTAAATATCCCGCGGGAGCCGCTCCCCGGTTGCCGGGTCCCGTATGTCCCATGACGCGGTTTCCCATATGTGGGCTGTCCGTTTGTGGTAACAGAAAAAGCGGATTTCCCACATATGGACTATCCGTTTGTGGCAACACGCAAAACGGTGCTTTTTACGGCTCCCCGCAAGTCTTTTTTATCAGAGCCCGAATATCTCATGTATCAGGCGGCTCGAGAGCTTCACTATCCCGAGGAAAACGAGCATGTTGAAGACAAGCTCCACTATGTAGCCCAAGATGATGCTCGCGTTTGAGGTCCCGAAAAGGTTCAAAAGGTCGTTCGAGGTCGCAAAGTACGAATAGATCACCGCCGCAAGCGCTATCACCGCGCCCTCCATGCACACGCCTATGTAGCTTTTTACGAACGCCAAACCCGTCCCCTGCGTCGGCTCCCCTGCAAACGACGAGAGCGGTATCGGCGCTATCGCGGTGTAGAGGTATATCTTAAAAAACCTCGAATACACGCTCATCACCGCTATAAGGGATATGACGACTATGACTATCGTCCCTAAAAGCGATAAGAGCCATAAAGGCACGGATTCCCAGAACCCCGCGTCCGTGCACGCCTGCCTTACGGCGTCAGGGACCGTCATCCCCCCTAGCTGCCGCCCCTTCAAGCCCGAGATGTCGATTATCTTATCAACTATGAGCTGCGCTATCGAAAAAACGGCGTTCATAAGGGACATGACCCCCGTGACTGCCGTTTTCGTCAGTATATAACGCACAAAATACTTGACCGCTATCTCCGGTCTTTTTAATTCCTCAAAGTTCATGCAGGTCCTTATGAGCCCGGCGCCGAAAAAAATGACAAGGAGCGAATACGCGATGTACTTTATCCCGTCGTTTATGTTCACCATGACGCTCCAGATGGCACCGCCCTTGAAGTTTTCCGGCGCGACCCCCAGAAGGTCCCATATCTCGTTTAGCATCTGCCCCCAAAACTTGACGCCGTCCTCCAGTAAGCCGAGCACCCAGCTGTTGTCTGTCGCTGCGATCATCGGATCACCCCACTCCTATAAGCGTAAGTATCTGCCTTGAGAACGCGGCGATTATTCCTCCCGCAAAGGTCATTATCCCCATCGTGCGCTGCGACGGGTCGTGCGTCGAAAACGACGTTCCAATCTGGAGCCCTCCGTAGCCACACATGATTATCCCGATCCCCCTTATGATCCCGAAGATGAATTCCTCAAGGTTCGAAAGTATCGTGAGCGGGTTCTCCTCTTCCGCGAATACGGATACGCTCATGCTTAAGACAAAAACAGCCGCCGTAAGGGCGGTGTAAAGTAACCTTTTAAGCTTTGCCGATGCGGCGCGCTCTGCCTTTCCTTTTCCGTTTTTAACGGTCATTTCTTTCTTATTTTTCATGCTTTTTTCTCCTTCTTCAGAAATTTTTTATTTTAACTTTTAAAAATCAGCTCCTCGCTGCTTATGAAATCGACTCCCTCGGCAGGTATCACAAGCTCCGACGGATCCGTCTCGTCGGGATAAAGGTAGCCCAGTACGCCGACGGGCGTGTTCGGGAGCGTCACGTTGTTATAGCTGTATTCATTTTTTGCGCGCTCCTCCTTCGTGCCCCAGAAAAGGGAGGTCTCCCTTATGCGCGGGTGCTTCGTCAGGTCGTATTTTCTGTCCATTACGGGCAGCTCGCCCCTTATAAAGAGTATGCAGTATTCGTCCTCCACCCTTGAGACCTCGTCCGGGAATAAAAGCTCGCGCCCCGCCTTCTGGTCGTTTGTGGAGTAGTTCCCCTTAAGGGTCTCCTTCCCGAGGCGCTTTGAGACGTACTCGTGCGTCCCCGGCTCGTTGCCGCCGAGAAAAAGGAAGGTGTCGCAGTTGCCGACTATGGATTCCCAGTCCTTCTCAAAAAGGGCTTTTAAGTCAGCCATGTTCTGGAGCATGATGCTCGCGTACATCCCCCTTGAGCGCATCGTCGCCTGCACGGTCTTGAAATCCTTCGGCAGCGCCACGTTCGCGAACTCGTCCATGATGAAGTGGATATGATAGGGAAGCATCCCCTTGTACTTATAGTCCGCTATGTCCATGTTCCTCTGGAACGCCTGCATATATAACATCGATACGATAAAGTTGAACGAAGTGTCATTATCGGGTATGACTAAAAAGAGGGCGGTCTTTTTTTCGCCCAGACGGTCAAGCCCGATCTCGTCCGTGCTTGTAAGGGCGATAAGGGAATCGATGTTGAACTTGGCAAGCTTCGCGGTCAGGGTAGATTTTATCGTCTCGAGCGTCCGCTTCGGCACACCTATAAAGTCCTCGTAGTACCGAAGCGCCGGGTGGTCCGGCTTCCTTACCCTAAGATCAAGAAACAGCCGTTCCACGGGGCTTACGCTCTGTTCGTCCCCGTCCCCGTCGTCTTCGACCTTTATGCAGCGTATCATGTCCATGACCGTGGCGAAGTTCTGTTCTTCGGGCGGCGCTTCGTAGTGCAGGTACATCATGAGCGCCATGAGTATCTCCTCCGCCGCGTTCTCCCAGTAAGGATCCTGCGGCTTGGAATCCTTCTCCCCGGTCGCCTTCATGACGATGGTCGCAAGCCTCTGTATGTCGTTGTCGGATCTGAAATACACGAAAGGGTTGTAGCGGTGGCTTTTTTCCATGTGGATAAGATCGAGTACCCTTACCTCGTAGCCGTCGTTTTCGAGTGCGCGCCCCGTAGCCCTCACCGATTCGCCCTTGGGATCGAGTATGACCATCGACGTACCGCCCTGTAAGATGTTCGGTACCGTATAGCCCGTGGTCTTTCTCGATCCCGAGCCCCCGACCACCATCGTAAAGAGGTTGCGGCGGTATCTGGGGCAGTCCTGACCGAAGCGTATGTTTTCGGTTAATATCCTGTCGGTCCTTGCGTCCTGGCGGTATTTTTTCATTATCTTATTTATGTCGCCCCATTTAGCCGAGCCGTATTCCTCCCCGAAGCGCCTGTTTTTTAACATCGAGAAGCAGTACAGCATCACGAGGGCGTATATCATGAGGCACGCCCCCACGGTCTTCCCGCTCTCCGCACAGAGACTTATCTTAAACGGGTTTCCGGAAAGGGCGGCGCCGAAATCCCGCGCCACCTGTAAAAGCCCTCCGGATACCGAGGGCGCAAGCCTTAACGCGAGCCACACGGTAAAGAGGGCTCCGGACACAGCCATTCCGATATACGTCGTCTTTTTGTTCCGTTTCGGCAATCAGATCACCCCCCGGTCGGGGAGCTTTGCGTCCGAAAGTTTCGCGTCCGAAAGGAAATCCGCCATCGCCGCATCGCGGCTCTCTTTGTAGGAATTTATCTTCTCGCGCTGTCCGGGCAGCACGTCGCCTCCCGTTTTCTCAAGCTCCCTTGTCTCGGCGGCTCTTTTGGCTTCTGCCACCTCTATCTGTCTTTTAAGCGCCGCGTCCTCTTCCTCTTTTTTATAGCCGGAGAGCTTTTCGCGCACGGAGGGGCGTAACTCCGCCCCGGAGCGTGGCTCGGGCTCCTTGTCATATCCGTCTCCTAACCTCCACCCCTTGGCGTAAAACTCTTCGTAGCTGTCAAAGCCGTACTGTCCCGCCATTATCTCGCGGTAATCCTCGACGGGCATTTTTCCCATGTTGGTTTTTACAGTAGTGCCCGGAGATTCCTTATTCTCATGTACGGGTCCGGCATCCGGCTGTCCGGCGTCCGCTCCGGGCTCCTCGGGCTCGGGCTCATCATTGTTCGATAAAAGCTCCTTTTCCATTGCGGCAAAGTCATAGGTGCGCTGTGAAAACCTGTTGAACCTGTTTTTAGTATCCGGGATCCTTGAATTATCGGTTCCCTCGTGTACGGCGTCCTCATAGCTTTTTTCATTTGCGGGCTCGGAATGCGCAGGTTCCGCGGCGCTTTTTTCGGACTGTAAGGTCTCCCCGGCTTCCGGATCCTTTGCGGTATCGCCGTCCCTGTCCTTCCTGTCGTAATGCGTGAGCAGCTCTTCGCCGTATACGCTCCCTGCGGCGGCTCCGGATCTGTCATAAAGCTGATAGAGCCTTTCCGGCTCGATATGCACCTTGTAGCTCCTGCCTCCGTGCACCTCTTCAAGACCTGCCTTGTCAAAGTACACATAGCGGGCGTCTTTTTTGTAGGTCCCCGGCACGCGCGTCCTTATCTGCGTCTCGGTCTCTTCTTCGACAAGGGAGTTTTTACCCCGGCTTATCGTGACGTCGCCGTAAACATACGCGGGACCGGGCTTTTCCTCCCTGTCCGCTGTCTTCGCGCTTTCGGACCTTACGGCTGCGGGAGCGTCTTTTTCAGTAACGCCCTGCTCCGAATAACTTTTCCCGGACTGAGCCCCTGAGGCTGTCCGGGCTCTTGAGTTTCCCGGCGTTTCGCTGTCATGGCGGTCATAGTGCCTTAAAAGCTCCTCTCCCTTTACGGTCTCTGCGGCAGCTCCGTCCGCACCGTAAAGCTCATAGCTGCCTTCGGGGTCGATGTGGACCTTATAGCTCCTGCCTCCGTGGACCTCCTCCAAGCCGTCCTTGTCAAAGTACACATAGCGGACGTCCTTTCCGTAGGTCCCCGGCACGCGCGTCCTTATCTGCGTCTCGGTCTCCCCCGCCTCATCGACAAGCGAGTTTACCTCGCGGCTTACCGTGACGTCGCCATAAACGTAGTCCCCGTCTTTTGCGGGCTCGCCGTATTCTCTTTCAGCTTCCGGCGTTCCCTCTATGGAAACGTCCTGTTTTACGGCGGTAAGTCCGAAGCGCTCTATTATGCGGTTTACGACCGCCGCGTCCTCAGCCCTGATGAACATATCCGTATTCCCGTCGCGGTCCTGCTTTCTGTCCTTTACTATGCAGTAGCGGACATTGTAGGCTTTCGCCTCCTTCGCAAATTTCTTTAGGTCCTGATCCCTTATCGTAAATAAGGTGATGCCCTTTGAGTCCCTGAGCATGTTTTTTAACATGACCTTTCCCCTGGTCTTTTTCTTTCCGGAGAGCGCCGCCGCTAAAAGCGCCGCGGCGTGTACCGCGCCTTTTCCGGCTATCCTTACCACGACGACCATTCCCTCCATTCCTATTTTAAATACCTGCCCGGCAAGGCTTATGACCTGCCCGGCGGCGTCTGCTCCAACGTCCATACGTTTTCGCTCCTTTCTGATTCCTTTATTTTTTCCTGCTGCGCCTCGGTCTGCATGACTGTCTCAAATATCTGCGCCGAGCGCGCCTCTATGTTCCTGCATCTTTTTAAGGCTTTACGGTCTTTTTCCATAAGGGCGCTGACCCCCGCTATCTCCGCGCGGATCCCGGGGGCGCGTCCCTCGCTGCCCTTCCGGCGCAGCTCGTTTCTTAACTCACGCCGGAGATCCTCGAGGTCCGCAAGCTCCGATATGTACTTTTCCATAAGACCCTTAAGGTCACTTAAAGTTTCTATCTTTTCTTCTGACAGAAACCTTGCCTCCTCGGAGATCTCCTTTAGCCTCGCCACGTCCTCCTTCAGCCTGTGCGGCAGGTAGAGGCTGCGACCCGGGTTCTTCTGCACGTTCCCTAAAAGATAGCGGTAGTGCCAGTACAGCCCCATGATCCGGTCTTTTTTTCCCGTATATTTTTTCAGGCGTAAAACAAAAAGGCTGCACGTCCGGTTACGCTCCCTCGCGGCACTGACCTCCACGGTGCGTTTCTGGTTCTCCGCCAGCCTTTCGCGGATCGCGGTGTTCGTGTAACTGTCGCCGAGGCGGTAGAGCCTCACGGACGCCCTCCCTTCCCCGCGGGGCGTGACGCTCCAGTATTTGCGGTTGGGATTAAGGTTGCAGCTGTACCCCATCTTTCTTATCGCGCGGTTAAGATCCTCAAGGTTAGTGCTCTGAGCGATCGCCGCGTCCACCGCCTGACGGATCGCTGCGTATCTGGCGTTCGCTGCGGGGGAGTTCCTTATATGATCCGGCAGATGATGCCGTCTCGGGGTCTCTATCTCTGACAGCCCGTGCGCGAGGCAGAGCCTGTCGGCGACGTGGCGGAACTTGAACCAGCTCGTCTCATCGTGGATCCGTTTTCCCGTTTTATAGGAAACGGAGTTTACGACGAAGTGGCAGTGGTACACCCCTGTGTTTAAGTGGGTCGCGACAAGCACCTGGTAGTCGGACCACATCTTTTTTGCAAACTCCATGCCGATCTCATGCGCATGCGCCGCCGTGACTTCCCCCGGCTTAAAGGACATATATCCGTGCCACGCGAGTATCCCGTCCTCTTTCCCAAACTGGCGCTTGACCGTCGTCATCTCCTGGTACGCTATCCCGGGATTTAAGTTCACGCCCCCGACGTACATCCGCTTTTCTGTCTTTTCAGGATCGGCGGCGTATCTTAATACGCTGTCAAGATCGTCGGGGTATATCTCTCTTAAAAGTTCCTCGGTTATGGTCTTTTTTGGATTGATGACGTAATTGATCACTGTGTCGAGGCGGCACCTGACGCGCCACATACACGTCACTGCCATAGGCGGCTCTTTTCCGGCTCGAGGGATTTTTT
>ERZ777011.1910-NODE-1910-length-19061-cov-4.281280_pt1 | contig 19061 bp, 14 predicted proteins | sample MGYA00374964_ERZ777011 | MGnify/ENA primary metagenome ERZ777011 (study PRJEB29310, sample SAMD00008975) | mouse gut metagenome | study: EMG produced TPA metagenomics assembly of the Metagenome analysis of fecal microbiota from mouse which was promoted...
CCCTCCATGCTCAGCCCCAGCAGCAGGGCCTTGGTGGCGTTCAGGTTCCGGTCCCGGCAGGTGAGGTGGGGCAGGGGCTCCGCCCCGGTCTCCCGGCGGATTTTGCAGGCCAGCAGGGAGCTGTCCGCCCTAGGACGGCCCACGGGGCAGTCCGCTACCGTCACCGCGTCCGCCCCCGCCGCCCGCAGGGCCCGGACCCCCTCCATGAAGCTGTCCGCCTGGTCGTCCGCCGGGGGGTCCAGCTCCACGGCGATGACCCGCCGTCCCGCCTCCAGCTTGTCCCGCAGGCGGTTTTGGCTCAGACGCGGGCTGAACTCTTCCCGGGGCCGGGCGGGGAGGGCGGGGGGCCGGGCCTCCGCCTCCTCCAGGGCCCGGGCGGCCCGGGCGATATGGTCCGGGGTGGTGCCGCAGCAGCCGCCCACGATGGCCGCCCCGCTTCGGGCGGTGTCGGCCAGCCGGGCGGCGAAGTAGTCCGCCCCGCCCCGGTAGGCCACCCGCCGCCCCAGCACCGTGGGATAGCCCGCGTTGGGCATGACGGACAGGTATTTTCCGTTCAGCGCGCTCCAATCCAGCCCCCGGACCAGCTCCAGCAGGTGGTGGGGGCCGGACACGCAGTTGAGGCCCACCCCGTCCACCCCGTCCAGGGCGGCAACCCGCTGGAGGAGGGCGCGGACGGACAGGCCCTCCCGGGTGATGCCGTCGGGGCCCGCGGCGAAGGACGCAAGCAAAAACGCCTCCGGACAGCGCTCCTTCAGGTATCGGGCCAGCTCCGGCAGGCCCTCGCCGGTGGGCAGGGTCTCCGCGATGAAGCAGGTGAGCCCCTGGGCCAGAAAAAGCTCCGCCTGGCGGCGGTAGCACCCGCCGGGGGACAACGCCCCCTCCCGGGGGGCGGGGCCCAGGTCGGCAAACACATACGCGCCGTAGGGCCGGGCGGCCTCCAGGGCGATCCGGCACCCGGATTCCACCATCTTTTGGGCGGCGTTCCAATCCCCGCCCAGGTCGAAGGTGTTGGTGCGGATGGCCCGGGCCCCCGCCTCCAGGTAGGCCCGGTGGATGGCGGCGATCTCCTCCGGGGCATCCAGATTGGCGGGCTCGCACCGGGCCTCGGCCCGGCCGGGCCGGGAGGCGTAGTAAGTCCCCATGGCCCCGTCGAACAGCAGGGGCCTTCCCTGGGCCAGATACTCCCGAATATTCATACGCCCAGCACCTTTCTGGCGATGTCCACCGACTGCCGGGCGTCCTTCGTGTAGTGGTCCGCCCCCATTTGGGCGGCGAAGTCCGGCGTCACCACCGCCCCGCCCACGAAAATCACCGGGGGCTGTTCCAGGGTGTGAAGGAGCTTGACCGTCTCCTCCATGGCGGGCAGGGTGGTGGTCATCAGGGCGGACAGCCCCACCAGCTTGATGTTTTGGGCCCTCACGGCGTCCAGAATGACCTCCGGCGGCACGTCCCGGCCCAGATCCACCGCCTCATAGCCGTAGTTTTCCATCACTGTGCGCACGATGTTTTTCCCGATGTCGTGGATATCCCCCTTGACGGTGGCGATGACGAACTTCCCCTTCTTCACCGGGGCTCCGCCCTGCTCGGCGATGGCGGTCTTGACGGCCTGGAACACCGCCTGGGCGGCCTGGGCGGCGGAGAGAAGCTGGGGCAGGAAGGCCCGGCCCGCCTCGTAGTCCGCCCCCACCTTGTCCAGGGCTGGGATGAGGCGGTTTTCCACCAGGGACAGCCCGTCCTGGGTGTTCAGGGCCTCCCTGGCCAAGCGGCCCGCGTCCCCCTCCAGCCCCCGGGCCACCGCCTCCTCCAGGGTGAGGGAAACGGGCCCGGCGGGGGCCGTCTGGGCAGAGACAGCGTCCGCGAACCGGGCGATATAGGCCCGGCACCCCGCGTCCTCGCCGGACAGCACCTTGTACGCCGCCGCCGCGTCCATCATCTCCCGCTGGTTGGGGTTGAGGATGGGCAGGGTGAGCCCGGCGGCCAGGGCCTGGGTGAGGAAGCTCCGGGTGACGGCCCCGCGCTCGGGCAGGCCGAAGGAGATGTTGGACACCCCCAGCACCACCTGGAGCCCCAGCTCCTCCCGGACCATGCGGACGGCCCGCAGGGTCTCCCGGGCCTGGTCCTGCTGGGCGGACACGGTGAGGGTCAGGCAGTCGATCCACACATCCTCCGCCGGAATGCCATAGCTCAGCGCCGCGTCCAGAATGCGCCGGGCGATGGCCACCCTCCCCTCCGCCGTGGGTGGGATGCCGTGCTCGTCCAGGCACAGGCCCACCACGCTGGCCCCGTACTTCTTCACGATGGGCAGAATGCGCTCCAGCACCGCCCGCTCGCCGTTCACCGAGTTCACCGCCGCCTTGCCGTTGTACACCCGCAGGGCGGCCTCCAGGGCCTCCGGGTTGGTGGAGTCCAATTGCAGCGGCAGGGCCACGGCGCTCTGAATCTTCTTCACCGTCTGGGGGAGCAGAACCGCCTCGTCCACCCCGGGATGGCCCACGTTCACGTCCAGGATGTCCGTCCCCGCGTCCTCCTGCTGAACGGCCAGGTCCAGCACGTAGTCCAGGTCCCGCTCCAAAAGGGCCTGCTGGAGGCGCTTTTTGCCGGTGGGGTTCACCCGCTCCCCGATGACCCGCACCCCGTCCAGAAAGCAGGGGGCCATGGCGGAGCAGACGAACCCGGCAGAGCGGTAGGCCCTGGGGGCGGGGGTCTTGCCCTCCAGCGCCTTGGCCAGCGCCCGGATGTAGTCCGGCGAGGTGCCGCAGCAGCCGCCGAAGATGGTAACGCCCGCCTCCAGGCAGGGGAGCAGGGCGCGGACAAACTCCTCCGGACCCATGCCGTAGGCCCCGGTGGCCGGGTCGGGCAGGCCCGCGTTGGGCTTGGCGATGACGGGCAGGCGGGTGTTTTCGCACAGCTCCTTCAGCAGGGGGAGGAGCAGGTCGGGTCCTAGGGAGCAGTTCAGGCCGATGGCGTCCGCCCCCAGGCCCTCCAGGGTGCGGGCCATGGAGGGGATGGTACAGCCGGTAAAGGTGCGGCCGCTGCGCTCAAAGGACATGGTGACGAATACGGGCAGACGGGTGTTCTCCTTCACCGCCAGCAGGGCGGCCTTGGCCTCGTAGAGGTCGGTCATGGTCTCGATGGACACCAGGTCTGCCCCGGCCCGCTCCCCGGCCATGGCCGCCTCTTTGAAGCAGTCGTAGGCCCTCTCGAAGGACAGGGTGCCCAGGGGCTCCAGCAGCTCCCCCAGGGGGCCCATATCCAGCGACACCTTTGCCCCGGTCCCCTGAACGGCCTGGCGGGCCACAGACACGGCGGCGGACACCACCTGGTCCACGGCGTATCCCGTCCCCGCCAGCTTGGGAGCGCTGGCCCCGAAGGTGTTGGCGCAGACGATCTGACTGCCCGCCTCAACGTACTCCCGGTAGATGGAGCGCAGCAGCGCCGGGTTGGTGAGGTTCAGCAGCTCCGGCTTGCCGCCAGGGGGCAGGCCCCGCTGCTGCAGCACGGTGCCCATGGCCCCGTCCAGAATGGTGATGCCGTTGTGTAAAAAATCAAGCTCCACAGGTTTTTCCTCCCTTGCGGTATTGACAGGTTTCGCGCAGATTACAGAACCCGCAGCCCCGGATACGGGCGGGCTGGGGCCGGTCCGACAGGCCGATGACGGCGGTGACGGTTTTGGAGGGGTTCAAAAGCAGGCTGTCCGTTACCTGGACCCCCAGCCGCCGTGGGGCGTCCAAACTGCCGCAGATGTCCCGCTGGAGGGACAGCGGCAGGTCCCCGTAGCCGGGGCTGAACCGGTCGGTGAGATACAGGTCCGGGAACCGGTCGGAGATCTCCGCCTGGACCTCATCGCACCCCGCCTCCACCCAGGCGGACCCGCAGGCGTCCAGCAGGGCGGCCCGGTCCATGCCCCGGGCCTGCTCCGCCCGCAAAAGCGCCTCGAAGCCCGCCCCCAGGGTGCAGGCCAGCAGAACGGCCTGGGAGCACTCCGCCAACATCCGCGCCGCCAACGCCCCAGGCAGGGTGAGGCCCGCCCCCTCCAGCACAGGGAGCTCCCCGTGAATCAGGGGGTACGCCCGCCACACCCAGCGGGGCTCCACCGTCCGGGTGAGCTTGTCCGCCGCGGCGGACAGCAGGGCCAGCAGGGCGGGGTCCGGCTCCCCCCGCACCCCCAGATAGCGCAGGGGCTCGCGCAAATCCAGCCTCATCCCGTCACCAGGCGGCCACTCCCGCCACCAGCAGGAGGGCGATGACCCCCCGGAGGATGTGGTGGGAGGGGTGTAAATTCCCCGACCGCCTGCCGTTTTCATAGGCCGGGACGCAGATGAGCAGGCAGCCCGCGGCGCACCCCAGCGCGTCCATCCAGCCGGGGCGCCCCCCGGCCAGGTGGGCGGCGGTGTGCAGCGCCACACAGACGCCCCCGCAGGCCATGGCGATGGCGAGGCCCCGGGCGGCGGGATCCTTGGATTTGAGCTGGATTCCCGCCGCAAGGGTGTGGAGCAGGCCGAACAGGATGGCGGCGATACCGGCCACGATACGCATCATCATTCCCCCTCACAGTTTTTTCATCAGCTGGGCGGTGTACTTCAGCATGAGCCGTTTGGTGCCCACCCCGTCGAAGGCAATCTCCAGCAGCACGTCGCCTCCCGTCTTTTGGACGGACAGCACCATTCCCCGGCCGAAGGCCTTGTGCTCCAGCATATCCCCCTTCTGGTAGTCCGGCAGGGCGGTGGAGGGCTCGGACACCGCGGACTGGAACGCGGGCCGGGGCCTGTCCCGCTGGGGCCGTCCCGGTATGTAGGTGCTCCGGCGCTCCCCGCCGCCGTAGGCGGGGCGGTAGGGGTCCCGATATGTGGACACCCGGGGGGGCTGGCCGAAGTCCTCCTCCCCCTCCTCCCCGGCGGGGTCCAGATAGGACCGGCCCGACTGCTCCAGCAGTTCGGCGGGGATCTCCCCGGCGAACCGGGAGGGCCGGTTATTGCTGGTGCGGCCGAACAGCATCCGCTGCCCGGCGCAGGTGAGGTAGAGCCGCTCGCGGGCCCTCGTGAGGGCCACGTAGCACAGCCGCCGCTCCTCCTCCATCTCCTCCGCCTCGCCGATGGCCCGGATGCCGGGGAAGATGCCCTCCTCCATGCCCACCACGAACACCGTGGGGAACTCCAGCCCCTTGGCGGAGTGCATGGTCATCATCACCACCGCGTCGTCATCGGGGTTGTGGCTGTCCAGGTCGGTGTACAGGGCGATCTCGTCCAGGAACCCCGCCAGGGTGGGCTCCTCCCCGGCGTTGTCCATGTAGCCCTTAATGGAGGTGAGCAGCTCCCGCACGTTTTCCAGCCGGGTGCGGTTCTCCAGGTCGTTTTTCGCCTGGAGGGCGGCGGCGTAGCCGGTGCGGGCCACAACCTCCTCATAGAAGTTCTCCAAGTCCATGGTTTGGGACAGGGCGGTGAGCTCCTCCATCAGCTTCACGAACTCCCCCAGGCGTTTGGCGGGCTTTTGCAGCTCCGGATAGGCGGCGGCGTTGGAGATCACCTCCCACAGGGACAGCCCCTCCCGCCCGGCGATGTCCCGGGCCCGCTCCACGGTGGCGCCGCCGATGCCCCGGGGCGGGTTGTTGATGATCCGGGTGAGGCGCAGGTCGTCGGCGTGGTTTTGGACGGCGCACAGGTAGGCCAGCATATCCTTGACCTCCGCCCGGTCGAAGAACTTGGTGCCGCCGATGACCTTATAGGGGATGCCGCTGCGCTTCAGCGCCACCTCCAGCTGGTTGGACTGGGCATTCATCCGGTAGAGGATGGCGTGGGTGTTCCATTTGATCCCCGCCCGGTAGTCCTCCATCAGCTTGTCCGCCACGAACCGGGCCTCGTCGTTCTCGTTCATGGCGGTGTAGAGCTGAACCTTGTCCCCCTCGGTCCCCGCCGTCCACAGCTCCTTGCCCTTGCGGCCCTGGTTGTGGCGGATGACGGCGTTGGCCGCGTCCAGGATGTTTTTGGTGGAGCGGTAGTTCTGCTCCAGGCGGATGGTGCGGCAGCCCTTGTACTGGTCCTCGAAGGACAGGATGTTCTCGATGGTGGCCCCCCGGAAGCGGTAGATGGACTGGTCGTCGTCGCCCACCACGCAGATGTTCTCCCGTCCCCCGGCCAGCAGGGATGCCAGGAGATATTGGAGGTTGTTGGTGTCCTGGTACTCGTCGATCAATACGTAGCGGAATTTTTTCTGATAATATTGCAGAACGCCGTCGTGCTCCTGGAGCAGCCGCACGGTGTGGAGGATGATGTCGTCGAAGTCCAGGGCCCCGGCCTCCCACAGCCGCTTTTCGTAGGCGGTATAGAGCCTGGCGATCCGCTCCAGCCGGAAGTCGCCGGACCGGTCCGCCTCCTCCTCAAAGTCCCGGGCCAGCTGGAGCTTGTCCTTGGCCTTGGAGATGGTCCCCAGCACGGAGCGGGGGGGAAACTGCTTGTCGTCGAGGTTCAGCTCCCGGATGCAGTCCTTCATCACCCGCAGGGAGTCGTCGGTGTCGTAGATGGTGAAGGAAGAGGGGAAGCCCAGCTTCTCAATGTCCCGGCGGAGGATGCGCACACAGGCGGAGTGGAAGGTGGACGCCCACACGTCCCGGGCGGCGGGACCCAGCATCTTCTCCAGCCGGTTTTTCAGCTCCCCGGCGGCCTTGTTGGTGAAGGTGATGGCGATGATGGTCCAGGGGGGAGCGGGGTCCACCGCGCACAGCCGGTCGGCCTGCAAGCGTTTCTCCTTGTCAGGCTGGGCGGCGTATTGGGCCAGGAAGTCCAGGTCGCGCTCCTCCACCCACTCCGGGGTCTCCAGGCAGTCCGACCCCCGGCCATAGCGGATCAGGTTGGCCACCCGGTGGATGAGCACGGTGGTCTTGCCCGACCCCGCCCCCGCCAGCAGCAGCAGCGGGCCCTCGGTGGCCAGCACGGCCTTTCGCTGCTCGGGGTTGAGGGTTTGGTAATTCCGGCCGATGACCTCCCGGCGGAGGCGGCAGAATTCCAGCGTCTGTTCCGGTGTCAGCATGATATATCAATCCTTATCTGTACAAATGACGGAATAAAACCACCCGCCCGAAGGCGGGTGGTTTTATTATAGCAGAGTACGGGGAAAAAGTATAGGGTAAGTATGGGATTATGTCATGTCCTGCTCCAGCAGGCCCCTGAGCTGGCGGCAGCGCCGCTGGCAGCCCTCGGCCAGCCCGGCGTACAGCGCCAGCAGCTCCGGGTCCTCCCAGTCGTCGGCGGCCAGGCGGTGGGCCCCTTCCTGCCGCTGCTCCGCCTGGTAGCGGGCCCTCAGCGCCCCCCAGTAGGACGGAATGGCCGGGGCCCCCAGCAGCTCGGTGGGCCAGTACCGCAGCCCGGTGAGCAAAAAGTAGGCCGCCGCCAGCTTCCGGGCCTCCTTATGCTGCTCCGCGGCCATGCCGTTCAGCGTCCGGGCGTCCGCCCCCCGGGCCCGCTTGGCCAGGTGGCGGTAGAACTGCCACCCCTCCAGCGCGTCCATCACGTGGCGGCGCAGGCGGGCGGTGCGGTCATTGGCGGGCTGGGGCTCCTCCCACAGCCGGGGCAGGTCGTTCCCCCGGTGGGGGCCCTCCTCCTGGGGCAGGCCCTCCGCCGGAGTGTCCTCCCCGCTGGGGGGCTCCGGCGCCGGGACCTCCTGAACGGGCGGCTCCCCGCCGGGCTCCTGGACGGGCGGCTCCGGCTGAACGGGGGCCTCCGGCGTCTCCTCCGTGCCTGGGCACTCACACTCCGAGGGAAGTCCCTCCCCCTGCCGGCGCATCAGCGCCTCCAGGCACTGGCAGGACACGTCGCCCTCCCAGCCGCCGGGGATGCCGGGCTGGACGGGGCTGGACGCCTGATCCCGGCCCGCCATCACACGCTGCCACACCCGCTGAAACACCTCCTGGTCCTTCACCGCGCATGGGATTATATCTTCCATATTCACACCTCCTTTGCCCCACATTCTATGAGGCGGGGGAGGTTTTTGCCAATCTATCCCCGGAGCAGCTCCTCAAAGGAGCGGATATACCGGCCGCACACCGATTTCAGCTCCTCCTGGCGGGCGGCGTAGTAGGCGTCGTACACCCCCACGGCGGACATGCCCGCCCGCATGGCGGTGGCGCAGTTGTCCGGGCTGTCGTCAAAGAGGGTGCAGTCCTCCAGCGGCGCGCCCAGCAGCTGGCCCAGCCGCACGAAGCATTCCGGGTTCCGCTTCTCCAGCCCGATCTCCTCGGCGTATACGATGTGGCCGAAGAGCTCCAGCAGCTCAAACCGCTCCAGCGCCGCCCGGCACAGGGCGGGGCGGCAGGCGGTGAACAGGGCCATGGGGCGGCCCTCCTCCGTGCACTGGCGCAGAAATTCCGCCGCTCCCGGCTTCAGCGGGGCCAGGTCCCGGTAGTGCCGGTCCGCCAGCGCGTCCCACTCCGCCATGATGTCCCCGGGGGACTCGGGCAGATGATAATACTCCTTGGTAAATTGGGCCGCGATGGGGTAGATGGAGCGGGACACCACCCGCTCATACTCCGGGGTGTTGGCCAGCCCCCGTCGGGACAAAAATTCCCGGTCCACCTCCGCCCACAGGCCGTTGGTGTCGGTAATGGTGCCGTCCAGGTCGAATATGTACATGAGATCAACTCCTCCGCTGTCCCACCAGCATATCAGACCGGGACGGATTTGACAAGAGCCGCCACAAATTTCCCCCGCCGCGTTGACTTGCTTCCCCATTGCGGATAAAATAGAGAAGATCTTTGAGGAGGGGGCGGCGGTATGCGGAAACTGGCCTGGTTCGCGGCGGGCTTCGGGGCCGCCTGCCTGTGGGCCTGCTATGACCTGGGGTCCGTGCAGCTGCTGGGGCCGCTGCTGATGGCGCTGGGCGGATGGCTGGCCGTCAGGCCCAGGGGCGGCGAATCCCCCGCCCTCCTGCGCCGCCCCAGGGACAAGGGGACCCGCTCCCGGTACAGGCTGTACCAGATCTCCCGGCGGGCGCTGGCCTTTTGTCTGGGCGGGGTGCTGGCCTTTGTCTGGTCCGCCGCCTACTTCGCCCTGTTCCGGGCCCCGGCGGTGCGCTGGGTGGGGGAGGACGTGCCCCTCTCCGGGGAGGTGTCCTCCTACCCCGCGCCCACCTCCATCGGCGGGTACTCGCTGACCCTTCGCCTTGGCGGCGGCTTTTTTGCCCCGGACGCCCTGGCCTACGGCCCGGAGGGCTGGGAGGGGCTGAAACCCGGCGACCGGATCTCCTGTGCCGCCCGGGTAAAGGGCTCAGAGCGGGCCTACGGCGAGGAGACCACCTACTACACCGCCAAGGGTGTCTATTTGATCGCCTACTGCGGCGGCGGCGCGGAGATCACGCCCGCCGGACGGGTGCCCCTCCGATATTGGCCCGCTCTATGCGCCCGCAGGCTCAAGGAGGGCGTCAATACCGCCTTTGACCGCACCGCCGCCCCCATTGCCGCCGCCGTCACCCTGGGGGACAAAACCGGGCTGGACGAGACCCTCTACTCCGCCTTCAACCGGGCGGGGCTGATGCACGCCGCGGTGGTGTCCGGCTTCCACATCAGCTTTCTGGTGCGGATGGCGCTGGCGCTGTTCGGGCGGCGGCGGGGCGTTGCCCTGGCCATGGTCCCACCGCTGATCTTTTACGCCCTCATGGCGGGCGGCACCCCGTCGGCCTTCCGGGCGGTCATCATGCAGTGCGCCCTGCTGGCCGCGCCCATCGCCCGCCGGGAGGAGGACGGACCCTCCGCCCTGGGGCTGGCCCTGCTGCTTCTGCTGGTTCAGAACCCCTTCGCGGCGGCCAGCGTGGGGCTCCAGCTGTCCTTCGCCTCGGTGGCGGGCATTCTGCTGGTTTCCGAGCCGCTGTTTGACTGGATGTACCGGTCCCTCCGGAAAAAGCGCCCGCCCAAAAAAGAGGCGCTCCGGTTCACGCTGTGGAGGGCGGAGAGAACGGCGCTGGCCAGTGTGGCCACCTCCCTGGGGGCCATGCTGTTCACCGTCCCCCTCATCGCCCTGTACTTCGGGCAGATTCTGCTGCTGTCGCCCCTGTCCAACGTGCTGGCCCTGTGGGCCCTGTCCCTCCTGATGATCTGCGCCCTGGTTTTGGGGACGCTGGCGGTGTTTCTCCCCGGCCCCGCCGCCCTGCTGGGAACCGCGGCGGGCCTGCTGGGGCACTACGCCCGGTGGATTGTCCTCCTGCTGGGGAAATTCCCCTTCGCCTCCCTGAGCACGGACAGCCGGTACTGCCTGATCTGGCTGGCCGGGGCGTATCTGGCCCTTGGGGCCGCCTTTCTGGGCCGGGAGCGGCCCAAGCGCCCTCTGGCGCTTGGGGGTGCGCTGGTTCTGCTGCTGTGCGCGGCCATCGGCCTGGGGCGGCTGGAGGTGGAGCGCAGCGACCTGACCGTAACGGCCCTGGACGTGGGGCAGGGCTCCTCCACCGCCCTGCTGTCCGGGGGACGGGCCGCCCTGGTGGACTGCGGCGGGGACGGCTTCCGCAGCGCCGGGGACACCGCCGCCGACTACTTCGCCGCCATGGGCCGGACCCGTCTGGACCTGCTGGTCCTCACCCACTTCGACGCGGACCACTTCAACGGGGTGGAGCAGCTCTTCTACCGCATGGAGGTGGACCGGGTGGCCGTCCCCGCCGGGGAGGCGGACCCGGAAAACGCGGCCCGCCTGGGGCGGCTGGCGGAGGCCGAGGGGGCGGAGGTGGTTCTGGTGGACGAGACGAGGGCGTTGGAGCTGGGCGGCGCGGCCCTGACCCTGTTCCCGCCTCTGGGCGGGGGAACCTCTAACGAGTCCGGCCTGTTCGCCCTGTGCACCTGCGGGGATTTTGACGTGCTCATCACCGGGGACGCCGACGCCTTTGTGGAAAGAATGCTGGTGAAATACCAGGCGATTCCCGACATCGAGGTGCTGGTGGCGGGCCACCACGGGTCCAGGAACTCCAGCTGTGAGGAATTCCTCCGAGCCGCCGCCCCGGAGCTGGCGCTGATCTCCGCCGGGACAAACAACGCCTACGGCCACCCCGCGCCGGAGACCCTGGAGCGGCTGGAGGCCGTCGGCTCCGAGATCCACCGCACCGACCGGGAGGGGACCGTCACCGTGGCCCTCCGGGACGGGCGCGTGGGAATACACTGAATGAAACGGGGGAGCGGTATGCCGCCCAAAAAACAAAAAACCGACAACACCGCCATGCGGGAGCTGAAGCGGGACCTGAAGGCGGGCGCGCCCAAGCACCTCTACCTTTTCCACGGGGAGGAGGCCTTTCTGCGGGACTATTACCTGGGCCGTCTGAAGGAGTCCCTCCTGCCCGCCGGGCTGGAGGACTTCAACCTCCACACCGCCAAGGGCCGGGAGTGCTCGGTGGAGTGGATCGCCCAGGCGGTGGACTGCCTGCCCATGATGAGCGAGCGCACCCTGGTGATTGTCACCGATTTCGACCTGTCCGCCCTGGGGGAGGGGCAGCGGAACCGGCTGCTGGAGGTGCTGGAGGTCCTGCCGGACTACTGCTGCCTGGTGTTCGTGTACGACGTGCTGCCCTACAAGGCGGACGGGCGGTCCAAGCTGGCCGCCCTGCTGAAAAGGGAGGGGGCGGTGGTGGAATTCCGCCGCCAGGAGCAGGGCGACCTCACCGACTGGATCTGCCGCCAGTTCCAAAAGGCGGGGAAAACCGTGGACACGGAGGACGCCCGGTATCTCATCTTCCTGTGCGGCGATTTGATGCACGACCTGGCCTCCGAGATCGCCAAGGCGGCGGCCTACGCCGGCCACACCCGTGTGACCCGGGCGGATATGGACGCGGTGGCCGTCCCCAAGACGGAGGCGGTGGTGTTTCAGATGACCGACGCCCTGGCCCGGAAGGACTTTGAGAAGGCGGCCTCCGTGCTGGCCGACCTGCTCCACAGCCGGGAGGCCCCCATCATGATCCTGTCGGTGATGGGCAAGTACTTCCGGCAGCTGTACACCGCCCGGCTGTACCTGGACGCGGGCAGGAGCCGCGGTGAGTTTATGGAGCTGTGGGGCATGAAGTCCAGCTATCAGGGGGATAAGCTGATGGACGCCGCCCGGCGGTTTTCCCTGCCCTGGTGCCGGTACGCCGTGCGCCGGTGCGCGGAGACCGACATCCTCCTGAAAAACACCTATGGGCAGGAGGGCGAGACGCTCACCGCCCTGCTGATGGAGCTGGCCTCGGGCCGGCGGACAGCCCTATGAGTGCCCCCCTGCGCATCCGCGAGGCCATCGTGGTGGAGGGCCGGTACGACAAGGCCGCCCTGGCCGGGGTGGCGGACACCCTCATCCTGGAGACGGCGGGCTTCGGCGTGTTCAAGGACGGGGAGCGGCTGGCCTTTCTGCGGCGGCTGGCGGTCCAGCGGGGGCTCATCGTCCTCACCGACTCCGACGGAGCGGGGTTCGTCATCCGCAATTACCTGAAGGGGGCCATCCCCAAGGACCGGCTCAAGCACGCCTATATTCCCGACGTGTACGGCAAGGAGCGGCGCAAAAAAGCCCCCGGCAAAGAGGGCAAGCTGGGGGTGGAGGGGATGTCCCCGGAGATCCTGCGCAGCGCCATCCTCCGGGCCGGGGCCACGGTGCTGGACGGGGACGCCCCGGACCGCCCGGCGGGGGACCTGACCATGGCGGACCTGTTCGCCCTGGGGCTGTCGGGCGTGCCGGAGGCGGCGGAGCGGCGGGCGGCGCTGTTAAAGCGTCTGGACCTGCCCCAGCACATGAGCGCCAAGGCCCTGCTGGCGGCGCTGAACGCGCTGTATACCCCCCAGGAGCTGGACGGGCTTCTGGCCAAATAAGAATCTATATTCACAACTTCAACTCACCGTTTTACCGGGCCTTTTCCCGTCATTCGGCGAATCCAGCTGTAAATACAGGTTCTAAAAAACCCGTGCCAAAGCGACGCGCTTCGGCACGGGTTTTTGTCTGACCGCGTCATCGCGCCCGGCCCAGGCGCGGCTCCACGGCCCCTTCCAATCGAACAGGGGATCATCCCCGCTCCGTCTCCATCATCTTGTCCACCCGGCGCCGGTGGCGCCCCCCCTCGAACTCGGTGGACAGGAACACGTCTAAAATCCGCTCCGCCAGATTGCCCCCGGTGACGCCCGCCCCCATGGCCAGCACGTTGGCGTCGTTGTGGCGGCGGGTCAGCTCGGCGGACAGGGCCTCGTGGCACAGGGCGCACCGCACCCCCTTCACCTTGTTGGCCACCATGGACACGCCGATCCCGGTGGTGCACAGCACCACCCCCCGCTCACAGACGCCGTCCGCCACCAGCTGGGCGGCGGGGCGGGCGTAGTCGGGATAGTCGCAGCTGTCCCCGCTGTGGGTTCCGCAGTCAGTGACCTGATGGCCCTGCTCCAGCAAATGGGCCTTGAGCCGCTCCTTCAATTCGAAGGCCCCGTGGTCGCAGGCGATGGAAATTTTCATAGTCTCAGATCCCCTTTACAGTTTGTGGAGCACCGGCCTCCGGCGCTCATAGGTGGTCACATAATCGAACCCCGCCGCCTTCAGCATATCCAGGGCCTGGGGGATGCCCAGGGCAACGTGTTCAGGCCGGTGGGCGTCCGCCCCCACCGTCACCAGCTCCCCGCCGCACTCCTTAAACCAGGCCAGCAGCGGGGGCCAGGAGTCCAGGTCCTTTCCCCGGTACACGTTGACCTCCAGGGCGTGGCCGGTCCTGGCCACCTCGGTGAAAATGGCCCGGACCCGGTCCTCATACTCCCCGATGGACAGCTCTCCCCCGTCCCGGCGGATGTACCGCAGGGGGTAGACGATGTGGGCCAGGCTGTCATAGCAGTCGGGGCACTCCTTCACCAGGGTCCAGGTGTGGTCTAACGTGGACTCCATCGCCCTCCGGCACAGCTCCGGACTGCCCCGGTAGTTGGAGAAGGACAGGTCGTGCCCCCCCTCCATGCCGATCCAGTTGTGGAGGGAGCCCAGCACAAAGTCCAGCTCCTCCCCGCCCTGGGCCAGAATATCCCGGGCCGCGGCGGGGTCGCAGGGGGCGGAGCCCAGCTCCAGCCCCAGCCGGAGAACCAGCCTGTCCCCCATGGCCGCCTTCACGGCGCGGTACTGCGCTTTGGCGGCGGGCCAGTCGAAGAAAGTCACCGGCTCACCCTCCAGCCCCAGCAGGTCGCAGTGGTCGGTGGCGCACAGCTCCTCCAGCCCCGCCCGAATGGCGGCCCGGGCCATGTCCAGCAGCTGCGCCTCGCTGTCCGGGGAGATTTTCGTATGGCTGTGGACATCGCATAAATACATAATATACACGACCTTGCGGTTTAAAATAGAGGTCCGCGCCCCCGCCGCAGACGGTCGGGCGCGGCAGATATCACCCCGGCGCCGGCCGGTCCGCCTGCCCAGGCGCGGCCCGTGGGCCCCGCCCAGGTTTCAGTGTCCGGACACCGGCGGCAGCGCCAATAGGGGGAGACCAGTCGAAAGAAGCTGGCGCCGGAAGGGTCTTGCCTGCGCTTCGTATAGGACGTCCCCCGCGGCGGGGATTCTTAAGGGGGCCCGCCTTGAGGACGTGGTCCGCCCTTTGGACCATGTCCTCTCGGGGCGGGCGGCCCCTTAAGTGTTCTCTTTGGGTACTTTCTCTCACATGAGAGAAAGTACCGCCCCCGGCAGGGCTACAGCGGCCAGCTTGGGAACCAGCGCAGGAAATACTGACTGTACCAGGTGGGCACGTAAATTCCAATCAGCTCCGGGTAGAATACCGCGTACAGGACCGCCGCGTACCCGGTGAAGCCGTATACCGCCAGCTGGTAGCCCCTCCGTTTGCGCTCCAGCATGCCGTCCATAAGATAGGCAATGGCAAAGCACAGGAAGAGCACCGTGGGGAAGTAGTGGTAGGCGAACAGAATCCGCCCGATGGGCAGCCAGGGCACAAACTGGGACAGGATGGCAATGAGGATGAACAGGCCCTTGCCGTCCCGGCGGCGCACCGTCTGGATAGCCACCCCAAAGAAGGCCAGCAGTCCCGCCCAGGACACCAGGGGGTTGTTGAAGGAGGCGAACAGGCTCTTCATCCCCGGCACGTCCAGGTCCCGGTAGTACAGGATGGGGCGGCCGTCGAAAATCCACTGATACCAGTAGGACTCGTAGGGGTGGGGGGTGTGGACCCCCTGGTGGTAGGTAAACATGAAGTGCTGGTTTTGCAGCATAATGTCTATGGGGTGGTCCGTGCCCCGGATCACGTCGAAGAAGTCCTGGCCGCCCTCTACAGCCGCCAGGTGCTGGGGCAGCTGGGCGAAGGGCCAGGTGAGGCACTGCTGGGCCATGCCCCAGAACCCGGCGTTGTTCCCCCGGGCCATGGCGTAGGGGAAATAGGACGCCGTATAAATACAGACGGGAATCAGCACAAAGAATATAACGGACAGGCCGATGGTCCCCCAGACGTGGACGGCAAAGGAGGGAACCTGGGGCCGCTCCCAGGGGGGAGACGCCTCCAGGAACATGGCCTCGGCCACGTTCTCCCGGACCTCGGGGGGAGCGGTCTCCCGCCGGGCCTTGTTGTCCGCCTCCCGCCAGTCCCCGGCTTTGAAGATCATGCCCAGAAGCCACAGCAGGGCCAGCCCCACCCCGGCGTACACCACCGTCCACTTGGAGGCGCAGCCGATCCCCCAGAACAGACCGCTGAGCCCCAGGGGCAGGATGTAATACCGCAGCTTCTTCCCCGCGGGCACCGCCAGCCAGCGGTACATGAAGTAGTAGGACACCAGGATGAAGAACACGCCGTAGGTGTCGATGGTGGCGATGCGGGTCTGGACCAGGTGCATGAAGTCGAAGGTGAACAGGGCCGTGCCGCACAGGGCCGCCGGGGTCTTGCCAAAGAGGTTTTTCAGAAAAATATAGAGGATGGGCACCATCAGCACCCCGAACAGGGTGCCCATGAACCGCCAGCCGAAGGGGACCATGCCGAAGATGGCGATGCCCACCGACAGGATCAGCTTGCCCAGGGGCGGGTGGGACACCTCGTAGGGGTAGACGTTGTTCAGGTGCTCCAGGGCGGTGCGGGGGTGGTAGATCTCGTCGAAATAGGAGGAGTTCAGGTAGGTGGACTTGGCGGTCCACTCCTCCCGCTCGTCAAACAGAGCCGCACCCTGCTCGTCCACCCGGTCCGGTACGGGCTTGGCCACCGGCGTGCGCCGCTCCCCGTCCTCGCCCACAACGGTTTCCGCCCCGCTCCACAGCGCCAGCTCCGCCAGCCACAGCCCCTCCTCCCGGGGGGCGCTGGCGGCGGTAAGCCGGAATTTGGAGGCCAGAATCACCCCCACAGGGGCTTCTCCCTCCTTGGCCTCCTCGCCGTTTTCCTTCACCTTGGTCAGGTCCAGCACCTTCCATTTGAACAGGGAGTTGTAGGGCTGGTCCAGCTTCACGCTCCGCCATGTCCCGTCCTCCGCTTCCCACTCCAGGGTATAGTACCCCGTGCCCAGAGAGGTAAAGTAGGACAGCTTGTCCACCGTCGCCGGCTGGTCATAGGAGAACTCCACCACGTCCCCCTGACGGAGCTTGGCCGGATTCTGGGGGCCGGAGAGATTGCCCAGCTGGAAGAAGGCGGTGAAGGCGTACACCGCCGTCAGCAGCAGCAGGGGCAGGGCGTCTCCCTTTTCCATGGGGTGGCAGGGCAGGGTGAGGGTCAGGCGGCGGGGCTTGGAGTTCTCCTCCTCCATGGCGATCCACTCCAGGCTGTGGGGCCGGGGGTGCAGGCACCACCAGTAATAGACGAAAAAGGCGGCGCAGGCGGTCAGGCCCAGCAGCGCCCAGGCAAAGGCCGGGGACAGGTTCTTGAAAAACCAGCCCACCCCGGATACCACCGCGTCCCAGATTCCCTGGAGGGTGAGCGGGGCGCTCTCCTCCGGGGCGGCGGTCAAAGATAATAGGTTGATCATCGCGGCCTCCCACTGCGCAGATGCGCATGATCCTAATAATGGGCAATGCCCACACCTGCTTATCTTACTACGACAGCCGCGAAAAAGAAAGCCCTTTTTTCGTTTTGCACCAAATCGGGCAACGGCGGGCGGCCAGCAGTCCCGGCTTCGGTGTGCGAAGTCAGGCCGGATTTTTGGCGGTGCCCCACATTCACATTTAATTTACAACTGAACTATTGACATTTTGAGGGGGTGGTGGTAGATTATCTTTAGCACTCAGGAAGCGCGAGTGCTAAACTCGGAGAGGAGGAGGAGCTTTGGAACTGACGCCGCGGAAAAAGAAAATTCTGCGCGCCGTGGTGGAAAGCTATATCCAGACGGCGGAGCCGGTGGGGTCCAAGGCGCTGGCGCAGCTGGCGGGGCTGAAGGTCTCCTCCGCCACCATCCGCAACGAGCTGGCGGACCTGACGGAGCTGGGCTACCTGGAGCAGCCCCACACCTCCGCCGGGCGGGTGCCTTCCCCCCAGGGCTACCGGCTGTACGTCAACGAGCTGATGGAGGAGCAGCGGCTCAGCCTGGAGGAGACGAAACAGATCAACGAGGCCCTCCACTTGAAGATGCGGGAGCTGGACAAGGTCATTGACCAGGCCGGACGCATGGTGTCCCAGCTCACCAACTACCCCGCCTTCGCCCTGGCCGAGGGGGCCCGGCGGCTGACCGTCAAGCGGTTCGACCTGATTCTGGTGGATTCCGCCTCCTTCATCGCCGTGGTGATGACGGACTCCAGCGTGGTGAAAAACAAGCTGTTCCGCCTTCCCGCCGGCCTGAGCGAGCCCCAGCTCCAGCTGCTCACCACCCTGCTCAACACCGCCTTCGTGGGCAAGACGCTGGACCAGCTTACCCCGGAGTTGATGCGGATGGCCGAGCACGCGGCGGGCAATTCCTACGGGCTCATCTCCCTGGTGGTGTCTTTCGCCATGGAGGTGCTGGACGGCCTGGAAAACGGCGCGGTGTACACCGCCGGGACCAGCCACATCCTGGACCACCCGGAATACCAGGACGTAGGCAAGGCCCAGAAGCTGATGAGCTACCTGTCCGAGGACCGCGCTCTGGCCCAGGCCCTGGCGCTGCCCGCCTTGAACGGGGACGACACCAAAATTCTCATCGGCCCGGAGAATGTGGCCGACGAGCTGAAGGACACCAGCGTGGTGCTGGCAAGCTATGACATCGGGGACGGCATGAAGGGGGTCATCGGCGTGGTGGGCCCCACCCGCATGGACTACGCCAAGGTGGCGGCAAAGCTGTCCTATGTGGCGGACGGGCTGTCCAAGCTGTTCGGGCAGCCCGAGCTGCCCCCCGGCACCCCGGAAAAGGAGGAATAGACGCCAATGGCTGAAGAAATGAAAAAAGAAAATCCCGTCCCCGAGGAAGAGCGGGACGAGACCCCGGAGATGCCCGGGCAGGAGGCCGCAGAGGAGACCGCCGGGACGCCCGAGGCTGAGGAAGCCCCCGAGACCGCGGAGGAGACCTCAGAGCCCAAAGCTAAGGGGTTCTTCGGAAAGGCGAAGAAGGAGCCCAAGAAGGATCAGGGCCAGCTGCTGGCCGAGGCGGCGGACAAATACCTGCGCCTGGCGGCGGAGTACGACAACTACCGCAAGCGCACCGCCAAGGAGAAGGACCACGCTTGGTCCGAGGCCAAGGCACAGACCGTGGTTGCGTTCCTGCCCGTGTACGACAACCTGGAGCGGGCCCTGAAGCAGGAGACCTGCGACGAGGCCTACAAGAAGGGCGTGGAGATGACCATGAAGGGCCTCCAGGACGCCCTGACCGCCCTGGGGGTGGAGACGATCCCCGCCCTGGGCGAGAGCTTCGACCCCAACCGGCACAACGCCGTCATGCACTGCGACGATCCGGAGGCCGGGGAGAGCACCATCGTGGAGGTGTTCCAGCAGGGATTCATCTGCGGGGAGAAGGTTATCCGGTTCTCCATGGTTAAGGTTGCAAATTGACCTGTAGGGGCGGATATCATCCGCCCGTTCCCCCGATTCGGCACACCTAGCCCTGCGGGCGGATGATATCCGCCCCTACAGAGACAGCGTGACAACAAAGCGTTCCCCAATTTCACATTGTAAAAATACACTTTCATATAGGAGGAATTTCATCATGAGCAAGATCATCGGTATCGATTTAGGCA
>ERZ777011.1911-NODE-1911-length-19051-cov-3.549800_pt1 | contig 19051 bp, 14 predicted proteins | sample MGYA00374964_ERZ777011 | MGnify/ENA primary metagenome ERZ777011 (study PRJEB29310, sample SAMD00008975) | mouse gut metagenome | study: EMG produced TPA metagenomics assembly of the Metagenome analysis of fecal microbiota from mouse which was promoted...
GCTCCGGTTTGCCCAGGTAACCTTCAATCCTGACGCCATCCTGATTATACTGCACAGGCACCAGGGCGTTTGCCGTATCCCTGCCGTACAGGCGGTAAATCACCTCCCGCAGGTCTCCGTGGCCGGAGGTATGGAATTTCATCTGATTCCCCATTACCAGCTTAAAGGATATGTCCGGCCTGGACAGGGCAAGGTGTTCCATCAGATCCGCAATGTAACCGCCTTCTGTCGCCGGCTGCCTTAAGAATTTCCTCCGCACGGGAGTGTTATAGAAAAGATTGCGTACAATAAAGGTAGTACCCTCCGGAGCACCCACCTCCTCAAAGGCAGACTCCAGCCCGCCCTCTAAAAGGATCCGGCTGCCCGTGACACTATCCGCCGTCCTGGTGATGACCTCGGTCTTCGTTACCGCCGCAATGCTGGACAATGCCTCACCCCGGAATCCCAGGCTGGAAATGCGGGTCAGATCCTCCGCACACGTAATCTTACTGGTAGCATGGCGCAAAAAAGCCGTCCGCAGCTGTTCCCGCTCCATCCCCCAGCCATTGTCCGTCACACGGATAAACGTAGTCCCGCCGTCCTTGATTTCAACGGTAACCGCAGTCGCACCGGCATCAATGGCATTTTCCACCAGCTCCTTCACCACGCTGGAAGGACGCTCCACCACCTCGCCGGCCGCAATCTTGTCAATGGTCTCCGAATCCAGGATATGTATTTGCGCCATCCGTTCCTCCTTTCCTTAATCCTGTCCGCCGGCTCAGACCTTCTTTCCACGTCTTGTCACGGGAAGAAGATCTTAGCCTGCGAAGCAAGCTTAGATCTTCTTTCCGCCCTGCCAGCGGTTCTTCAGCTTATTCTGTAACCTATACAGGGTATTCAGGGCATCCAGGGGTGACATGGTATTTACCTCCACCTCCATCAGCTCCTTTAAAACATCCTCGTCCGTCACCGTGTCAAAGAGGGACATCTGCGCCAGATCCACCTCGTCCAGCTTCGGCTGCTTCTTCGCCCTGCCGTCTCCCTTCACGTCCACGGTAATACTCTGGATCTTTTCGGTAATATCATTATCCGTCAGCTGTTCCACGATTTCCTTCGCCCGGTCGATTACCATGTCCGGCACCCCCGCAAGCCTGGCCACCTGAATGCCATAGCTCTTATCCGCGCCGCCCTTGATGATTTTTCTTAAAAACACAATGTCATCTCCGCACTCCTTTACGGCAATGCAGTAATTATTCACATTGCTCATCTTGCCCTCCAGCTCGGTGAGCTCATGATAATGGGTGGCAAACAGGGTCTTGGCCCCCAGCAGCTTTCTGTTGCTGATATGTTCGATCACTGCCCAGGCAATGCTGAGACCGTCAAAAGTAGACGTCCCCCTTCCGATTTCATCCAGGATCAGCAGACTGTCTGCCGTGGCATTTCTCAAAATATTTGCCACCTCGTTCATCTCCACCATAAAGGTGGACTGGCCGCTGGCAAGGTCGTCAGACGCTCCCACCCGGGTAAAGATTCTGTCCACAATGCCGATATTGGCACTTTTGGCCGGCACAAAGCAGCCGATCTGCGCCATGAGTACAATCAAGGCCGTCTGACGCATATAGGTGGATTTCCCGGCCATGTTCGGCCCGGTGATGACACTGATACAATGGTTCCCATTGTCAAGGTGGGTGTCATTGGCAATAAACAGATCATTGGTAATCATCTGCTCCACCACCGGATGCCGTCCCTCCTTAATATCTATAACCCCTTTCTCGTTCAGCTTCGGACGCACGTAACGATTACGCTCGGCCACCAGGGACAGGGAGGTGTAGACATCCAGCCTGGCAATCCCCTTTGCCGTCCGCTGGATACGCTCCAGCTCTCCCCCGATGGTATCCCTGATCTGACAGAAAAGATCGTATTCCAGGGCCGTCAGCTTATCCTCCGCATTCAGTATGGCATCCTCCAGCTCCTTCAGCCTGGGTGTGGTATAGCGCTCGGCATTGGCCAGGGTTTGCTTGCGCACATAATCCTCCGGCACCATATCTTTATAGGAATTGGTCACCTCAAAATAATAACCGAACACCTTATTGAATTTGATACGTAGATTCTTGATGCCCGTGCGTTCTCTGTCCTGCTCCTCCAGCTCCGCCAGCCACTTTTTACCGTCCCGTTTTGCCGCCCGCAGCCTGTCGACAGTCTCGTCAAAGCCGTCCCGGATCATGCCGCCCTCCCTGACCGTGACAGGAGGTTCCTCTTCGATGGAATCCCGAATCAGCCGGTAAACGTCCTCCAAGCCGTCAATATCCCCTGCAATCTCCTGAAGCGCTTCTTTTGAGAACCCCTGGAGCACCGCCTTGACGGCAGGCAGCATCTCCAGGGAATTGCGGAAAGCAATAAAATCCCTGGGGTTCGCCGTCTTATAGGTCACCTTGCTCAATAGCCGTTCCAGGTCATAGACCGGGTTCAGATACTCCCTGATTTCGTCCCGGGAGACGCTGTCCTGATTCAGCTCCTCTATGGCATCCAGCCGCTTTTCCATTTCCTCCCTGTTAATCAGCGGCTGCTCCAGCATACTGCGCAGCAGCCTGCCGCCCATGGCGGTCTTTGTCTTGTCCAGCACCCAGAGCAGGGAGCCGCGCTTCTGCTTCTCCCGGAGGGTTTCCGTCAGCTCCAGATTGCGTCTGGTGGCACTGTCCAGCAGCATGTATTTGCTGGTAAGGTATGCAACAATATGGGTAAAATGCTCCAGATCCGTCTTCTGTGTCTCCCGGAGGAACTGCAGCAGGGCACCCGCCGCCAGAATGCCGATGGGAAAGTCTTCTATCCCCAAACCCATGAGGGTTCCCACCTTGAAATGCCGCAGCAAAACCTGCCGGCAGCCCTCGTCGTCAAACAGATGGGGCTCCAGGGCATTGATGGGGATATGGTATCTGTTCCGCAGCTCGTCCACGTCAAAGCCGCTGACAAGGAAGGACTCGTTGCAGATGATTTCAGACGGCTCGTATTTCATGAGCTCATCCTTCAGCTTCCCCAGATCCTCCACCTCGGTCAGATAATAGTCCCCCGTGGTAACATCCGCCGCGGAAATACCGATTTTGGTAGGCGTATAGACAATGCACATCAGGAAATTATTCCTGGATTCTTCCAGAGACTGTACGTTCAGATTCGTACCGGGGGTAACCACCCTTGTGACCTCCCGCTTTACCAGGCCCTTAGCCAGCCGCGGATCCTCCACCTGCTCGCAGATTGCCACCTTATACCCTCTATTGACCAGCTTGGTCAAATAGTTTTCCACCGCGTGGTAGGGGACGCCGCACATGGGGGCACGTTCTTCCAGCCCGCAGGCCTTTCCGGTCAGGGTAAGCTCCAGTTCCTTCGACACTGTGAGCGCGTCATCAAAAAACATTTCATAAAAGTCCCCCAGGCGGTAAAAAAGGATGCAGCCCGGATACTGCTTTTTCGTCTCCAGGTATTGCTGCATCATAGGGGTAAGGTCTTCTACGGGGATCTGCTGCTCCGACATTGCGGTACACTCCTGTTCTCCATACATTAACGAAGGACTCTCTGCGAATCCGTTCGCCGGTTTTTCGATTTGTAAAAAGGCAAATGCACAATTATTTGCGCATTTGCCCTATTTTACCACAAAATATTGATGTTGTAAATCGGTAACTCTCCAGCCCTGCCGTTCCCACGGCTTATTCCTTTGCAGATCCGTCAGCCTTCAGCCTTGCATATACAGGAAGCAGCAGCAGCGTCACAAACACACCGTATAGCAGTCCTATACAGGGAACACTGAAATTCAGCCCCAGGAATTCCACTTCTGCCATATCCGTGTAAACCAGTATATGAATGGCCTGTACAAGTGCCACTGCCACACCCGTAATCAAAGCCGTCGCCATCGACACCTTAACGGAATGTACCGCCCTGTCCATCTGCTTCCCGGTAATATCCTGGTGTCCCTTTACGCAATATACAAAAGCACGGCCAAAATCCTGCAGCAGTCCGGCGGCCAGGAGAACAATCAGAATCATGCCTGCAAGCGGAATAAGTGACAGGCCGTCCTGCCATACCACTGCCTGTGCTTCCGGTGCCAGCAGGTGGATACAGACACCTCCAAATACTGCAATGGCAGCTTCCCCTGCAGCCAGGGAAAGGGTTCTGCGGATTACGGCCGGTGAAGCGGGAAGCCTATTCCCTTGTTTCTTTTCCTGTACAACAGATTTCTGCATCATCATTCCTCCTCTCATGGGCAATCCACGGTAAACGTTTCTAACATCATTATTTCAACCTTCGGAAAAACTGTCAATAAGTCTTTTATACCAGTGGGAATGCCTTGCAAGGATCGCCGGACACCCTTTTGCCGCTATTCTTCTTCCTCTATCGCTGCGGTACTAAGAATCTGCAGTACCTCTTCCTCCCGCTCAGCCAGCCAGTCGCCGGCTCCTTCCGCCATGGCCGCAAGGCTGCCGGAAGAAAGCTCCAGATCCGGGAATGTGATAAAGCTGAAGGTGCCACCGCCGTCGTAGATCCCCATTCTGCCCCTGCGTCCGTTGTCAAAGGTAATGTCCCTTGTCTCAAGACCGGTACCGCACACACCGAAGGACTCATAATAATATAAGCCCACCCCGCCGCTGCAGCCCTCCGGGAAAAAACAGATACCGAACCTCCCCGTGTCGTCATTGTATTCTTCCGTTGTACAATCCCAGCCTGCGGGAATTGTCATACTGATCTTCAGATCCTCCCATCGGCAGGTTACCTCCTTGTCCTCCGGTTTCTGGCTGTCGTCCCTGCGCCTGCCGGTGGGCTGCACTGCCTGTTCCGGGCTGTTCCGCTTTAATTTCTTGACCAGATAAACAAATTCGTTCCTGTAATCATCCCTGTCCGTGCCTGCAATCTCCAACAAAGACTCTATATTTTGGAAAGATGCTTCTCCCTTATAGTTACTGTCCCGTACCAGTAAGCCAAATTGTGCCACAGCCGCCGCAAAGTAATAATCTTCGCCGGGCTTCGCCGTATATGCTGCCTCCGTTACGGCATATTCCTTTAAGATGCTTTCCTCTTCTTCCGGCTCCTTATAGCGGATCTTCAGCGAGGCCCACTCACCGTTTTCCACACCCTCCCTGCTCTCCTGGTATTTTAAGGCCGTTTCAGGGATTTCATAAGCAGAATCCGCAGGTATGATTTCATAAAGGGCTGTCACCGTATGGCCTGCGCCAATCTCCCCTGCATCTTTTGTGTCGTCGTCAAAATCTTCCGTGGCCAGCATCCTGTTCTCATATCCCAGAAGCCGGTAGCCCTTGATATAAGCGGGATTAAATTCTATCTGCAGCTTTACATCCTTTGCCACCGTGACAAGGGTGGCTCCCATCTCTTCCACCATCACCCGTTTGGCTTCTCCCCGGGAATCAATATACGAATAATTGCCGTTTCCGTTGTCCGCCAGGGTCTCCATCTTATTGTCCTTAATGTTCCCGGTGCCGAATCCCAGCACGGACAGAAAAATTCCGGACTTCCGCTTTTTTTCCACCAGCTTCTTTAAATCGCTCTCCGAGGTGACGCCCACGTTCAGATCCCCGTCCGTGGCCAGAATAATCCTGTTGTTTCCGCCCTTGATAAAGTTTTCCTCTGCCAGACGATATGCCGTTTCGATTCCGGCGGAACCGTTTGTGGAGCCGCCGGCAAACAGATTATTAATGACCTCCGCTATTTCCTCATGATTGCTTCCCTTTTCGCCCTGAAGCAATATCTGGTCAGAACCGGCGTAGGTTACAATAGACACCCGATCCTTCTCCGTAAGCTCCCCTGTCAGCATGGTAAAGGCCGATTGCAGCAAAGGCAGCTTATCCTCACTGTCCATGGATCCGGAAACATCCAGCAGAAAAACCAGATTCGATGCCGGCGCCTCACTGAAATCGATTTTCTCTGTCTTTAAACCGATCTGCAGCAGCCTTGCCTCCTGATTCCAGGGGCAGTCCCCCATTACCGTGGTAACGCCAAACGGCTCCCCTTTACCCGGAAGTCTGTAATCATAATCAAAAAAATTCAGCAGCTCTTCAATTCTAACCGCACCTGTGGGAATATCCTCCATAGAACAATTGCGCTCAATCAACTGCCGCAGATATGTGTAAGATGCCGTGTCCACATCCGCCGAAAAGGTGGAGACCGGACTGTTTTTCACTGCTTTAAACCCGGATTCTTCCAGGGCACTGAACTCTTCGGTATTCCAACCCTCCGGCCACCTTTGACCTTCTGTCGTGCCCCAGTATTCCTGGGGCCCGGCAGCCCAATTTTCCTGCTCATAATAATTGCCCTCGGCCTCCATAGGGGCATAATTACCGGCATCACCTTCCATCAGGCTGTTATCTCCCTTACCGCTGCTTCCGCATCCGGCAAGCATGGACACCAGCACCAGTGCCGCTGTCAATATTCTGTACTTTTTCTTCATGCTATTCCCTCCCTTTCCGCCGTCTTCTGCGGCTGTTACCTTGTATTCTGCAAATTTGTAGGTATCATTTGTCCGGAAATCAGCCTGTCTACTTCCTGTCAGTAAACCGTTTCCACATTTACAATTTCATTGTCCTCCACCTGAAACCTCCACAGCGAATGCCCCGGCAGCCGGTGCTCGGTCAAATAATAGGCATCCTCCAGCTGCGTGATATAATAAGGTGTTCCCCCGCCGATAAAATTACCGTAGACATCCTCGTAATCTCCCTCCATCAGGGCGGACAGCTCTTTGGTGCGGATCATCGTGGCATACTCCTGACTGCCCGTAATATCCGTGGAGATTGTGATATAAAAGTAATCCTCAATCCGGGTCAGCTGGATCATACCCGCCATGGAATCGGGCACCGGATAAGTCTCCAGAATTTCAAAGCTTTCCAGGTCGGCGCGAAGAATCCTCGAATTTCCCGATACGAAATATATATTGCTGCCGATAATGGTGAATGACCGCACATAAACCTGATCCAGCGAATCCACCCGGCGGATTTCGGTCAGATACATGCGGGAATCTTCGGGATCACGACGAAACAGATACATTTCCCCGCTCATGGAGCTCCAGGCGTAAAAGGTATCCGCAGGCGGATCGTAAATAATATAGTGAGGCCTGTTGCCGATATTGTCAAAGGTCTGTGTGTGAACAAAACGCTCCCCCCGCTTCTCAAATACAAGGACACGGTTCCTTTCCGTATCGTCAATGAGGTAGACAGTACCGTCACTTGCCAGGGTATGCGCCTTGTCCAGATCCGCCGTCATCACCTTCCAGTCAGAAAGGGGATCCTGCAGATTATCATTGTAAATCACCTGGTTGTGATAACAGTCCACCAGGAAATATGTATCCTGCACCCTGGCCAGGTAAGTGGGAACGCATAAATCCGCCCAGGCGTTTGTCTGAATTTCCCCGTCGGCAGTCCCGGCGGCCCTCCCTTCTTCCACAAGCTCGGATGCCCGAAGGTACTCGGTAATCGATCCCGGCGGATCATTCCTGCCGGCAGAGCCGTCGGAACCGTTCCTCAGCCCGGCCATGGTGCCGTCTGCATTCGACCTGTATAAAAGATACCCTCCGCATATCAGACACAATAATACAGGGAGGAGGATTACCAAATATTTGCGTCTGCTCTGCCAATGCCTTTGAGGTGTATTTTTATCCTCCATACTGCAATCCTCCCTGTGTCCCGTTTTTGCCGCAGGTTCCCTGTCCGCCGCCGGTTCTCCCGTCATCCGCCTGGATGCTCACAGAATAGTCCCCATGTAATAAAAGCCCCGGCACTCATCCAGGGATACCTTCACCAGTTTTCCCGTCAGGGACTCGTCCCCCGGCACATGCACGATCATATTGTTGGAGAGACGCCCCGTAACAAGAGAACTGTCGTCCCGGTTAACTTCCTCGATCAATGCCTCGCCCACACTGCCCTCATACCTGGCCGCCTGTTCTCTGGCAGTATCCTGCACTATCTTTAACAACCGCTCAAAGCCTTCCTTAACCTGCGCCTCCGGTACCTGGTCCTCCATGGCAGCCGCAGGGGTGCCTGTCCGTTTGGAATAGATAAAGGTAAAGGCGTTGTCAAATTTTACGGTACGCACCACATCTATGGTCTCCTCCAGATCTGCCTCCGTCTCCCCTGGAAAACCCACTATAATGTCTGTCGTTAAGGCAATATCCGGAATTTCCCTGCGTATTTTCAGCGCAAGATCCACATACTGCTCCTTTGTATAACGACGGTTCATCCGCCGCAGTATCCCGGTAGAGCCGGACTGCAGCGGCAGATGCAGGTGCCTGCAGATTTTATCCGATTCCTTCATGACCCGGATCAGATCGTCAGACAGATCCTTGGGATGGGAGGTCATGAAGCGGATGCGCCGCAGGCCGTCAATCTTTTCCGCCTCCCGCAGAAGCTCCGCAAAGGTCATGGGATGCTTCAGGTTCCTGCCATAGGAATTCACATTCTGCCCCAACAGCATGATCTCCACCACGCCGTCTGCCACCAGGGCCCTGATCTCCCGGAGAACATCCTCCGGCTCCCGGCTGCGTTCTCTTCCCCTCACATAAGGGACAATGCAGTAGCTGCAGAAATTATTGCAGCCGAACATGATGTTAATACCGGATTTAAAGGGATATTTACGCTCCGTGGGCAGATCCTCCACAATCCGGTCGGTGTCCTCCCAGATGTCCGCAATCATCCCGTCTGCCGCATAGGTTTTGTAAAGCAGCTCCGCGAATTTATAAATATTATGGGTTCCGAAAATCAAATCTACAAAAGAATAGCTTGTCCTGATCTTCTCAATGACGGAGGACTCCTGCATCATACAGCCACAAAGGGCAATCTTCATCTGCCGGTTCCTGCGCTTTCTTCCCTTCAGCTCCCCCAGCCTGCCATAAACCCGCTGGTTGGCATTGTCCCTGACCGTACAGGTATTGAAGATGACAAAATCCGCATCTTCCGAAGCTGCCTCCCGGTAACCCGCTTCCTTCAGAATCCCGGAAAGCTTTTCCGAATCCCTGGCATTCATCTGGCACCCGAAGGTGGTCACGCAGGCCGTGGGACGGCGTCCGTTCTTCTGTTCAAACTCCCGCACCCACTGCCGGCATTTGGCCATAAAATAGTATTGGCGGTCCGGTTCCTGTGTGGGTGGTTCCACATTGATGTCTATTCTATCCAAATCAATTTCTTTATGATGCGAAGCTTCCTTATACATTTTTTCTTGACTTTTCTCTCTTTCTGTCATATAAACAAACAAAGAAATGTTTTTTTATCAGAATCCTTTCAATTGCTTCTTTCAAACGTTTTTTCGTTGGCTTGTCATAAAGCAGTACCTTTCTCCCCATACTTCACCGCCAGCCTCACCAGCAGCTCCGTCACGGTCTCCATGGACTGGACACAGGTGTACTCGAAACGGCTGTGGTAATTTCCGCCGCCGGTACAGAGATTGGGGCAGGGAAGTCCCATAAAGGAAAGCCTTGCCCCGTCTGTGCCGCCTCTGATCGGGGTGACGACAGGCTCCGCCCCCAGCTCCCGCAGCGCTTCCTTTGCATTTTCCACAAGATGCCCGTAAGACTTTAAAGCCTCCTTCATATTGTAATAGGAATCCTCTGTCTCTGCGGTGACGGTGCCCTCCCCGTATTTCCTGTTCAGGAAATCGGCACAGGCCAGGAACAATGCCTTCTTCTCCTCAAACCGGGATCTGTCATGATCCCTGATAATATAGTCCGCCACCGTCTCCTCCACATTGCCGCGAATACCGTCCAGGTGGAAAAAGCCTTCATATCCGCAGGTATACATGGGATTCTCGAATACAGGCAGCAGACTGTGGAATTCCTGGGCAATCAGTATGGAATTTATCATTTTCCCCTTGGCACTGCCGGGATGCACACTGCGCCCGTGGACGGTAATCCTGCCTGAGGCGGCATTAAACGTCTCATCCTCCAGCTCCCCCAGCTCCCCGCCGTCAACGGTATAGGCAAAGTCCGCCCCGAAAAGCTTTACGTCAAAGTGATCCGTCCCCGATCCGATCTCCTCATCGGGAGTAAAGCCCAGACGAATTTTGCCATGGGGTATCTCCGGATGGGCCAGCAGGTACTCCGCAGCAGCCATGATCTCGGCCACCCCTGCCTTGTCGTCAGCTCCCAGAAGTGTGGTGCCGTCGGTAACGATCAAATCCTTTCCCTGAAGCTTTCTCACCTCCGGAAATTCCTCCGCCCGGAAAATAATGTTTTTCTCCCGGTTCAGTACAATGTCCTGCCCGTCGTAGTGCTCTATAATACGTGGCTTTACATCCGAGCCGCTCACCGCCGGGGAGGTATCCATATGGGCGATAAATCCCAGTACCGCCCCGTTCTCACAGCCTTTCGCGGCCGGGACGGAGGCATACACATAACAATGCTCCTTATCATACGTAATCTCTTCCGCCCCCATGGCTTCTAATTCCGTAGCCAGCATTCCCGCCAGCTCATGCTGCTTTTGGGTGCTGGGGGTGGTGGTGGATGTTTCGTCGGACCTGGTATCTACCTTTACGTAACGCAGAAATCTTTCTATGGTATTTGACATGATAGGGTTACTCCTTTTTTCATTTTGTCAGGCGCAAACGTGAACAGGTGCAAAAAGGCAGCTGCTGTTCCCGCCGCTTGCTTTTCTGCACCTATCATATCATATACCGATTTCTACCACAATTCCTTTTTTCGGAATGCAGACATCCTCCCGGAATTCCGCGCCCTGACATGGTTTCGGGTTCCGCGCTCTTTCCGTACCGGATGCCCTTCCCGGATTTTCCCGGTCTTACGCATACGGTCGTCCTCCCGGATCTCCCGGCAGATTCTGCCGGACAGTGCCAGCACGCAAATCAGATTCGGTACTGCCATGAGCCCGTTGCAGATGTCCGACAGATCCCAGACGACCTGCAGGGGGCACATGCAGCCCGCGAAAGCCACCAGCCCGTAGAGGAAACGATACAGCAGGTTGTATTTCGTCCTGCCCCCCAGCAGGAATTCAAAGGCCCGCTCCCCCTGATAAGCCCAGCCGACGATGGTGGCAAAGGCAAAGAGCACAATGCAGACCCCCATGAACTTTTCCCCGAAATCTCCCAGCACCGTCCGAAAAGCTGCCAGAGTCATGGCCGCACCTGTCAGCGGAGCTTCCCCCTCAGTCCCGCCCAGCACCCCGGATGCCGCCAGCGCCAGGCCGGTGGCGGTACAGATCACCACCGTATCCAGAAATACACCCGTCATACTGATATATCCCTGTCTGATGTAATCATCCGTGTCTGCCGCGGCCGCGGAAATGCCTGCCGCCCCCAGACCCGCTTCGTTGGAGAAGATTCCTCTGGAGACACCCCAGCGCAGGGATTGAAACACCGTGGCCGTCACATGGCCAAACAGCCCTCCCGACACCGCCTCCGGACAGAAGGCTGCCGTCAGGATACCGCCCAGGGCTATGGGGAGGTTCCGCCAGTGAAACAGGATCACCGTCAGCGTTCCCGCCATATACAGGATTCCCATAAAAGGGACTACGACCTGCGTCACCTTGCCGATCACCCCGATTCCTCCCAGCACCACCAGTACCGTAAGTATCGTTACTACCAGCCCGGTCTTTGCCTTTGGCACGGCAAATGTCACCGCCAGTGCGTCGGCAATGGAATTCGACTGTGTCATGTTCCCCATGCCGAAAGAGGCCAGCACGGCAAATGCCGCAAAGCAGACCGCCAGAATATGCCCTGCCTTTCTATAGGGGAAAGCGCGCTCCATAACATACATGGGGCCTCCTGCTGTCTGCCCCTTTTGATTCTTCCCCCTGTATTTCACGGACAGGGAGCTCTCCACCAGCTTAGTAGCCAGCCCCACGATGCTTGCTGCCACCATCCAGAACAATGCCCCCGGACCGCCCAGCGCCATGGCCGTAGCTACGCCGATTATATTACCGGTACCTATCGTGGCCGCCAGCTCCGTGGTCAGGGAGGAAAAAGGTGAAACCACCCCCTTCCCCCCGTCTTCCCCTTTGACATCCTCATCACCCTTTTCCCGTCCCAGGGCACAGCGCAGTGCATATTTCAGATTATGTACGGGCAGGAAGTCAAGCCGTAACATCAGATAGACTCCCGTTCCCAGCAGCAGCACCAGCAGCCAGGGCCCCCAGACCAGTTCGTCTGCCTTTTCTATCCATTTGGACATAATAATACCCCTGTAGTTTTTCGTATCAGCTCCGCTCGGCCGAACTTTTATTAAAATATATCCCTGCAGGGGTAAAACTATGCCTGATTCAATTTTCCGTAAAGCCGGGAATTCTCTCATAAATCCCGGGAAATCCAAAGGTCATGTCCAGGAAACGGGTTCCCCATTTGGAAAAGGACCGGATTTTCCCATCCAGCCGAATATTAAAATCCAGATGGTATTGATTTTCTTCCCCATATGGGAAATGAAATAATAATTCATTCCCCTCCGATTTGATCTGCCAGTGCAGATGGTCTAAAAAATCCGTGACATTTTCCATATTGTATTGTTTATTCCCAATCAGCCTCTGCTCTTTCTCGTACTGGTTACGCTCCAATTCCGCCAGATCCCCGGAAACTTCTATTCGCATTGTGTTTTCAGTCTGGAAGTAAATAAAATATTCCAGCCCGTTTTCCATCAGCCAGTTCAGTCTTCCCTCTGTGTCCAGGCCTCCGTATTCCTCGCAGAGCTGAAAATACATATACCAGAAAAATTCGTCTGTCACATTCTCATTAAAGACATCCACCAGGCTTCCCCAGTAAAGGACAGCCTGGTCGTCCATGTCCTGAAACAGTCTGTCAAAGTTTGTCCTGACTGCATACAGGTCACCGGTCTCACCGTCCACCAGAAGCTTCACCAGAGTCTCCTCCTTTTCCAGGGACTCATCCTTCTCCCCCAGCTCAATATACCACAGAATAAAATTCACGCCCTCCGAAAAATCCTCGTCGTAAATAACACAGCGCTTCCATCTGATCAGACTGTAAGAATACAGCTCCTCCGGCGGCAGCAGGCCCAGATTATAGGTCAGCATCTGGTCTGCTTCTGAGTCAAAATACCAGTCAGATTTCAGCCATTCGGTAACCTCCTGCTCCTCCTGGTCCATATCCTGCACTGTGACGTAATACTCCTTTCCCAGCTGAATTCCCTCCGCAAAGCGTTCCAGACGCCGGTACAGATTCCTCTCATACCCGGTGTTAAAGGAAGTCACATCCAGCTTCTCCTGGTTTACCGCCACAATCTCCCGGCACCGGATGCCGTCCTGTATGCCGAATACGATGCCGGGTCCCAGAAAAGCCGTGGTTATCAGCAGCCCCAACACCAGAATACCGAAAATATACATGAAAACCAGATTTCTATGTTTCTGCATCTCTGTTCTGCCCCGCCTTTTTATGTGTCGCACCCTTTCCCTGCTTCTTCCGCCGGGGTACCGGCGTCTCCATGGGGAATATTACCTTCATCACGGTTCCCTCGCCAAGACGACTGTCGATCTGCAGCGTTCCGCCGTGGAGCTTGATGATTTTGTGACAGAGTGCCATGCCGATGCCTGCGCCGCCCTCCTTGCGGGAGCGGGACTTATCTACCATGTAAAATGCCTCCGTAATACGTCCGATCTCTTCCCGGGGTATCCCCCTTCCGTTGTCAACCACCTTGACTTCATAGGCGCCCGGCATAGCCGTACCCTTCAGCAGGATAAAGCCCTGTTCTCCCTTGTCCATGGCCTTGGCGGCATTATCCAGCAAATTGTAGAATAAGGACAGCAGCAGCTCCTCGTCGCCTGAAAGCACTCCCTTATCCATTTCCACCTTACCGTTGATCTTTCTCTGCTCCCAGATGGGGCGCACCGTGGCCCGAATATTCTCCTCCAGCCTTTTGGTCGGTACCGGCCTGCATACAATGGGATTCTTGTCCATGCTCACCAGATCGAGAAGCTTAAGGGAAAGGCTCTCCAGCCTTCTGCCCTGATTATAAATGTAGTAAGTACTTTCTGCCTGCTCCTGCGGACTCAGCTTCATGGTATTCATCATGTCCGCATAGCCGATAATGGAAGTCAGAGGCGTCTTCAGCTCATGGGCAAAGGCTGCGGTAAAATCCTCCTGTTGTTTTGCCTCCAGAATCTTTGCCTCCATCTGTTCCACCAGCTTATCCGCCATGCGGTTAAAATCTCTGGCCAGCCGCCCGATCTCGTCATTGCTCCGGTTATTGCTCCGAAGCTCAAAATTACCGTCCGCAATACGTTTTGCCGTCCGCCCCAGGCTGCTGATGGGCCTTGTGATATACCTGGACAACAAATAAATACATACCCCTCCCAGTGCCAAAAGCACACTTAATGAGATATGGTACTGCGTCACCATACCCTGCCTGTTCTGAAAGGTCTCCGTCAGCTCCCGGCACATTCCCAGATACAGCGGGGTCTCCGTTTCCGGCACTTTTGCCACGCTTAACAAAAAAAAGCCCTCCTTTGTCCGGCTGACTTTATAATACGAACCGTTCCATTCTTCCAGACCCTTTCGAAGGGTTTCCACTTCACTCCGAAGTCCCTTTGCCTCAATGTACATCCGGCCCCGCAGCCAGTCCTCCCCGTAAATGGCAAAGCAATGGCTCCCGTCCCGTTCCACACCGTCCAGAATGCTGTCCAGAGTCCGCCCTATGGCATAGGCCTCGCCATATTCCTCTACGGAGGTATAGCCCATTTCAAACAGCACACGAAACATCCTGCTCTCACTGTTCCCTCTCAGGATCTCCCTGTCCAGCAGGGCGGAAAAATTGGAAGAAAGCATCCAGATGCCGAATGCGGTAAAAATCACGGTCAGTAATGCAGTTGTCGCTATAAATAGTTTATTGGAAAATTTCAAACCGCATCTCCATCCGGAACCTACTCGTCCCTGCCGCTCTCCAAACGGTAGCCGACCTTGTAAACAGCTACAATCTCCTTATCCCAGCCAAGCTTCTTTTTCAGCCGCTGGATATGCAGATCCACCGTTCTGCTCTGTCCCATGTAATCTCCTCCCCAGACACTCTCATACATGGTCTCCCGGTAAAGGGCTATATTCTGATTCCTGGCCAGCAGAAGCAGCAAATCAAACTCCTTCATGGTCAGCGCAATTTCTTCCCCGTTCCGGGTAACGGATCTGGAGGCCGTATCAATGACTACATCGTGAACCGCCAGCACCGTCTCCTCCTTGTGGTAACGCCGCAGTACCGCCTCTACCCTGGCCAGCAGCTCTACAATCTCAAAAGGCTTGGTCAGATAGTCGTCCGCTCCCATTTTCAAGCCCTTGACTTTATTGTCGGTAGTCCCCAGGGCAGTCAGGAATATAACCGGCAGTTCCAGTGTTCTGGCATATTCCATCAGCTCATATCCGTTGATCCCCGGCAGCATGATGTCCAGCAGCACCAGGTCAAAATGCCCGCCGTCCATCAGGTCGGCGGCCTTCTCCCCATCCGGCGCCCAGACACATTCATAGCCCGCCCTGCACAGGTTCATTCTGATCAACCTTGCGATAGGCTCCTCGTCTTCCGCTATTAAAATCTTTATCATGCAATACACCCCTTTGTACTTCCGAAAACGGCTTTCTCCTTTGGAGACACATAATCTCATGATACATCTATCCTGCATCAGACTTGTATCGGACTTGTATCGGGATGTATCTGCGATCTGCTCTGCCTGTATACCTACTTCTGCCTTCGATTCCCCTAAGGAATACTGTAACACGTTACCCCAATCAGGTCAATTATGAATTATTCCTTTTCGAACCGGCATTCCCCTTTAGGATCCGGAGTTACTCCGGATCCTGCCATTTACTGCCCTCTTTGGGAACCCAGACCGCAAAGGTCACAGTGCCGTCCTCATTCAGGGTATACAGTTTCAGATACACCTCCTCCAGCCCGCCTGTGCCAATATTGGGCTCTATAAATGCGTTGATTTCACCGCCCCGGAAGAACCAGTCCACCTTAAATTCGATGTGGGTGCCGCCGTTGGAAATGGACTCCTGAAAAGAGACCCGGCCCTCTCCGTCCGGAGCCATAGTCTGCACGGTCTGTTCCAGCCGGACACAATACTGCCCTATATTGTCCGGTGTAATCTGTGCTGCCCATTCCACGGCCTCCATATAAGCATCCCTGCTCTCCTCAGGAATCATGCTGTATGGATCCTCAATATTGAGAGATGATTCCTCCGATTCCGGACCGGTCTTTTCTGATGCCTCCAGCAAAAGCTTTGCCTTTTCGGGGTCTGCCTTTGAAGGATCGAGATGCAGCTCAAACAGCGCGTTCAGCCCCTCATACCCGTCATTTCTGACAATCTTTCCTTCCGTCTCCTTCCATTCGTAAAGCCCTTTTTTGTAAAAGGTCGTATCCGTTACACATACATACAGGTTCTGATCCGCGAAATACTCAATATTATCGCACTCTGTCAGACGATAAAGTACCCCGTCCTCCACATACTGCCCGTAATTTCCGGCCCACTTCAGTATATTGTTATCCCTGGGGTCCAGACTGCCTACCAGCGGCGATACAAAGAAATCCTCCTCTTCCATATCCACAGGACTGCCGTCCTCCCTGCTGACGGCCACCGCAAGATAGGTCCGGTCACTGTGTACCGTTCCCCCTGACGTACGCAAATGCTTGGATAAATCCTCCCCGGAAACCATACCCAGCAATACTACCTTATATCCGCCAAGGCTCTGGGACTCCCCTGACATTTGACCGTTGCTGTCCGGGGCGTCTGACCCGGCCTGTTCCTCAAAATGAAGCGCCAGCCCCTCTTCCCCCAGTTCTTCAGCCACCCGGGAGGCACTTCTGTACTGCCACGCGGCAAAAGCAGTCATGGAACATGCCGCTGCCAGTACTGCCGCGGCAGCAGCAACCGCACCTTTCTTTTTAAATTTCCTGTTTTTCATACTTCCTTCCTCCTTTACCTGATTCAGTATTTCCCGGTTCAGAGCCTCCCCGGGTTCTTCCATTGGAGTAAGGGCATGTTTCAAAAGCTCATCCAGATTATCAATCATTTTAAAACCTCCAGTTTCTTTTTCAGGAGCCTTCTTGCCTGATACAGCCGGCTCTTCACGGTTCCCTCCGGTATGCCTGCAATTCCGGCGATTTCCGCCAGGGAAAAATCTTCCATATAGTACAGCAGGACAATGGTCTTTACTTTGTCCGGCAAAGCCTCCACTGCTTCCCGGACAATCTGGTTCTGCTCTTCCGTAAGTATCTGCTCCTCGGCGGAGGGCCGCGGATCCTTCAGGTAGTCCTCTCCCGCTTCTGTCTCTGCCGTCTGAATTTCCGCAATCCGTTTCCGCCAGGCATACTTTCGCCTTTTGTTTTTCCAGATGCGGATTGCCACCGACAGGCAGTAAGCCTTGACATTTCCGGCAGAGTCAAGGGATTCCAACTGCTCCACCACCTTCAGGCAGGTATCCTGATACAGCTCTTCCGCTTCCGGTACACTGCCGGTTACATGCCTGCAGAAGGAATAAATATCCCTGCCGTATACATTAATACATTTCTCCAATTCCTGCTTTGTCATACCGCTCCATTCCCAAGATGTACTGCAACGTTGCATTCTTATGAAGGAGTTTTGCCCTTCACCCGTACATTGTAACATAGTTCCAAAAGGTTCACATTTTTCAGAAAAAAGCCGTCGAACATTTTCCGTCCGGATACATATGATAATACTAACCAAAAAGGAAACTGAAAGGATGCAAAATGCAGGATCATAAATGTGAAAATCAAATCGATGAATTTCCCGTTGCCATGGCTTACGTCCCCTGGCAGAAATTCAGCAGATTATTTGACGATCTGGAAAAAGCATACTGTACCGGAACCATATTCCCCGACCTGGATAAGCCTTTCACGGGAAGGAGATGCGTATAATGGGACGGAAGGAACAGCTTTTAAAAGACATTGGTATTGTAAGCTTCGTGGTAACAGAGCTTACCCTCTACCTTGATACCCACCCCACGGACCGCAACGCCATGGAATACTTTAACCACTACAACAATATTCGGAAACAAATGACGAAAGAATTTTCCACGAATTACTATCCTTTAACCCTTGATCTGACAGAGTGCGGCAAAGAGTGGAGATGGGGCGCAGCGCCCATGCCCTGGGAAGGAGGCTGTGAATAAATGTGGAATTATGAAAAAAGACTGGAATTCCCTGTAAATATCAAAAATCCCAATGCCATGCTGGCGCAGGCAATCATCTCCCAGTACGGCGGGCCGGATGGTGAGATGGGGGCCAGCATGCGCTACCTCTCCCAACGCTACTCTATGCCTTACCGTGAAGTAGCCGGCGTACTGACCGATATAGGTAGTAAAGCCTCAGAAATGGAGTTTTCTGAGGCTTCAGTCTTTTTGGGAGATCCACTTTGTGGATCTCCTGCGTTTACTAAAGCCCCCGTAACGCCCTTTGCTACCGTAAAGCTCCACTTATGCGGCAGCATCTTCAAATAAACATCTATATGGTTTTTATCGTTGATTACCATCTTATCGAGTATCTGGGTGTAGTATTCGTCCTCGTACTGGATACCGTTAATCAACTCGTCAATGGCGTTCTTTATATCCGCCATCAATTCCTGCTGTTTGAGTATCATCGTCTGCTGTTGCCGGGTTCCCTCCGCCATAGACTTTAGCTTTTCAATATCCTCGTCATACTTGGCTCTTAGGGCAGTAAACTCGGTTTTGTCTATGTCGCCGCTTGTGTAAAGGTCTATAAGACCTGTTCGCTTTTTCCCCACTTCTTCGATTTTCTCCGATAAGGCACTTGTGCTTGTTCCTGTTAAGTCTATCCGCAAACATAAGTCAATCGTTCTGGTGAGATTATTGACAACTTTCTGGCGGTTGATTTTCAGCTCCCTGCAAACAAGGTACAGCAAATAAATCGCATCCTCATTGCGGATACTCTCGCCAGAGCAGCCTACTTGATTGCCCGCCTTGTCGATGTGCGGTCTGCCGTGGTTTGCCGCTTCATAGCAACGCCACGCCTTGTATCTGCTTCCGTCTTTACGGGTCTTATATCGGGCGACATAGCTTGCTCCGCATCTGCCGCATTTGATTTTCCCAGAGAACGGATAGCGGTTGCTGTGTTTTG
>ERZ777011.1912-NODE-1912-length-19004-cov-3.889493_pt1 | contig 19004 bp, 16 predicted proteins | sample MGYA00374964_ERZ777011 | MGnify/ENA primary metagenome ERZ777011 (study PRJEB29310, sample SAMD00008975) | mouse gut metagenome | study: EMG produced TPA metagenomics assembly of the Metagenome analysis of fecal microbiota from mouse which was promoted...
TATCTGTAGAAAATCATAGAACAGCTGTTTATACGGAAATGAGTTATAAACAGGGGATGAAAGATATTTTAGCGCTGCTGATAGCATTGATTGGCGGATAGCTGTTGCATATACGGGACTGTAAGTTTATCTGTGGAAAGCTGATTGCTCTACTGAGAGCGAAAATGAAATGGTCTTATAACTGATCTGGCCGGAAGGATCTGGTCAGAATCATTATTTACTGTAGATTTATATGAATTATTGTCATATTATTATATTATGTGTTAATAAATGAAAAAGAAGTATTCTTAAAAGATAAAAGGAACATTATCCCATGCAGCCAACCCTGACCTACTACAACCAAAATGCAACCCGATTCTATGCCGCCACTGTCTCCGTAGAATTCACCGCCACGCAGCAGCGTTTTCTGTCATACCTCCCCGCACCCGCCTCCATCCTCGACTTCGGTTGTGGTTCCGGCCGGGATACCAAAGCATTTCTGGATCAGGGATATCAGGTAGAGGCGATAGATGGCTCGGAGGAGTTATGTAAACTTGCGACCCGATACACGGGAATACAAGTCCGCCATATGCTTTTTCAGGATCTGAATGCAATCTCGAAATATGACGGAATCTGGGCATGTTCCTCTATCCTGCATTTACCGGGGGAGGAACTTATAAGCGTCATGCGCAGAATGTCTATCGCGCTGAAACAGGGCGGAATTATCTATACGTCTTTCAAATATGGCACCTTTTCGGGTGAAAGAAACGGGCGTTATTTTACGGATATGACCGAGGTGGCTTTTAACCAATTCATAAGAAATATAGAGGAGTTACACATCGAAGAACAATGGACCACGTTCGATGTACGTCCGGGAAGAGGGGATGAAAAATGGCTCAATCTGATTTTGCGGAAAATCTGAATATCAATATCCCGTTGGAGAACGAAGAACTGCATATCGAGCCCACCAGCGTCATGACCGGAGACCGGAACAGGAGCCGCTTTTTGTATTATCAGTTAAAGATTAGTATGAAAAAGGCGAAGCGCATTGACATTATCGTTTCTTTTCTGATGGAATCCGGCGTGAAGATGATTCTGCGAGATTTGCGTGAGGCATTGGACCGGGGTGTACAGGTGCGCATTCTTACGGGCAATTATCTTGGAATCACCCAGCCGTCGGCATTGTGCCTGATTAAGAAGGAGCTGGGGAATCGGGTTGATCTCAGATTTTATAATGACAGGAAACGGTCTTTTCACCCAAAAGCATATATTTTTCACTATGAGAACAGCGGGGATATCTACATAGGATCTTCCAATATATCCAGAAGTGCGCTGACTTCCGGGATCGAGTGGAATTACCGGTTCAGCAGTCTGACGGATGGCGGGAATTTCAGATTGTTCTATGATACTTTTTCAGACTTGTTCGAGCGGCATTCGATCGTGATCGACGATGCGGAGCTGACCGCATATTCCCGTAACTGGCATAAACCGGCGGTGTCTAAAGACTTGGCAAAGTACGATGATATAGAGGGTGGATCTGACACGGCTACGGCAGTAACACCTGTTTTTCAACCCAGAGGCGCACAGATCGAAGCCTTATACGCATTGGAGAACAGCCGCGCGGAGGGCGCAGTAAAAGGGCTGGTGCAGGCGGCCACGGGAGTGGGTAAGACTTATCTGGCGGCGTTTGATTCTGCAAAGTACAACCGGGTGTTATTTGTGGCACATCGGGAAGAAATTTTACAGCAGGCGGCAGTATCTTTTTACAATGTCCGGCAGTGTGATGATTATGGTTTCTTCAACGGAAGCCGGAAGGATACGGACAAAGCGGTTGTTTTTGCTTCCGTGGCGACACTGGGGCGGGAAGAGTACTTGACAGAGCATTATTTCCGCCCGGACTATTTTGACTATCTGGTGATTGATGAATTTCATCATGCCGTAAGTGACCAGTACAGGAGGATTGTAAATTACTTCAAACCGCGGTTTATGCTGGGGCTGACCGCTACCCCTGAGCGGATGGACGGCAGAAGTATTTATGAACTTTGTGATTACAATGTTCCCTATGAGATTTCCCTGAAAGAAGCCATCAACAAGGGCATACTGGTACCATTCCACTATTACGGAATCTATGACGAGACGGATTATTCTACTCTTCACCTCGTGAAAGGGCGTTATGATGAAAAGGAATTGAACGAGACATATATCGGTAACGTCAGAAGATATGACTTGATTTACAAATATTATATGAAATATCATCCGAAGCGGGCGCTTGGTTTCTGCTGTTCCAGACAGCACGCGGAAGAAATGGCGAAGGAGTTCTGCCGCCGGGGGATTTCGTCGGTGGCGGTGTACAGCAATGCAGACGGCGCTTATTCCGAGGACAGGGAGAAAGCAATCGAGAAACTGAAGAATCGGGAGATCAGTGTGATCTTCTCGGTAGATATGTTTAATGAGGGTGTGGATATCGCGTCTCTGGATATGGTCATGTTCCTGCGGCCGACGCATTCTCCGGTGGTGTTTTTACAGCAGCTGGGGCGCGGGCTTCGTACCTGCCGGGGCAAAGAATATCTGAACGTGCTGGATTTCATCGGCAATTATGAGAGAGCCGGGCGGGCGCCTTTTCTCCTGAGCGGCGGCACAAGTTCCGGTGAGCGGCCGGCCGTCGATTATTACAGGATCGAATATCCCGATGATTGTATTGTTGATTTTGACATGCGGCTTGTGGATCTTTTCAGGGAGATGGATCACAGATCACTGTCCGTCAGGGAGCGGATCAGACAGGAGTATTACAGGGTCAAAGAGACCTTGAGTGGAAAAGTGCCGACAAGGATGGAACTTTTTACTTATATGGAAGACGAACTGTATCAATACTGTATCGCACATGCCAGAGAGAATCCGTTTCGTCAGTACATGGATTTTCTGCATGAACTGGGAGAATTGTCTGCGGAGGAGGAAACGGTTTATGACGGTATCGGCAGAGAATTCCTTTCGCTGATTGAGACGACAGACATGCAGAAAGTCTATAAAATGCCGGTTCTGTACAGCTTTTACAATCACGGGAATGTGCGGCTGGCGGTCACGGATGATGAAGTGCTGTATAGCTGGAAAGAATTTTTCAACACCGGAACGAACTGGAAAGACTTGGTGACAGATGTGTCATACTCGGATTATCAGAAAATAACCGACAGACAACACTTAAGCAAAGCCAGAAGTATGCCCGTCAAATTCCTGAAAGCCTCCGGTAAAGGCTTTTTCATTGACAGGGACGGCTATATGCTGGCGGTCACGGAAGAACTGTCGGGAGTAGTGACGCAGGAAGCGTTTCAGAAGCATATGAAGGATATTCTGGATTATCGGACGATGGAGTACTACCGGCGGCGGTACTATGCGGATGCCGGTGAGCCGGACTGAAACAGAGAATGACTTTAGAAGTATTTCTTATACTTGGATAGAACATGCAAAACGGCTAATTTTGTTGAAAGTTGTCGTTTTAAATGATACACTTATCATATTAATAAATTCGGTAGGTGAATCGTATGTGTAATATTACTTTTTCTGAAATTATGGATTTTTATCCCGGACATAACAAATCTGTATATGAAGATTTAAAGAAAGACTATCAGCGAGGAGGCCTTATCCCTTTTATCGGAGCAGGGCTTTCTGTTTTTTGCGGTTATTTGGGATGGTCGAAAGTGCTGGAGCAGCTTGCCGGGTTTGTTTATGACAAAGATACAAAAGCTGAAATATTAAAAATGATTGAAGATGGAGAGCTTCTTTTGGCGGCACAGGAGATCTATGATCATTATCCGCGGATGTCGAAAGAACTTCAGAAAATTATTGATTATAATAAGATTAAGAATTGCGATTTGAGCGTCTTGCATGCTTCGGCAGCATATGCTCTGCCATATTTGTTTCGCAGCGGCACGGTAATGACAACTAATTTTGATCGTGTGCTGGAAGAGGTCTATGATCGGTGTCATGCGAAATTTGAGAAAATTGTCTCACCGTACGAACCGGATATTCTGGCTCAGGTGCGGCAGAATAGTCCGCATTGCCTGTTCAAACTGCATGGAGATATTGGTCCGGAAATCCACGATATAGGCAAACTTGTGTTTACACAGAAACAGTATGATGAGGCTTATGCTCCTGCCGGTCAGCTCATGCAGGAATTGTCCCAATGGTTTCAGAATAAGAGACTGTTGTTTTTAGGCTGCAGTTTGCAACAGGACAGGACGATGGATGTGCTTCAACAGGTGATGGCGAAGAATCCGGGACTGGATCATTATGCAATTCTTGCATGCAGGCCGGAAGATATCGGGAAACGGAGCAGAGAATTGGGGGATTTGGGGATTTCTCCGATTTTTTATCCGATGGATAAGCATGACGCGGTACGAGTAGTGTTGGAGCGGCTTTTAGAAGAGCATGATCATAGCGCATACGAGGAACTGCGCAGCCATGTGGACAAGTATACGCCTGAGTCTAAGGCGGATCACCGTTTTATGTATGATGCCGGTTATATTGATTTTACCGGAAGAAAGCAGGAATTAGAACAGCTGCAGGATTTTTGTCAGGACCCCGGTCAGATTGCATGGTGGGCAGTTACCGGACCGGGCGGGATGGGGAAGAGCCGGCTTGTTCATGAGTTCACAAAAGCACAGAAAGAGGAAGGCTGGGAAATCGTTTGGCTGAATCAGGGTGTTTATACAAAGTTGTTAGATTGGAGACCGCCGGTAGAACGTTGTATCCTGGTGGCAGATGATGTTCAGTCCTATTTTCAAACCGTCGGGGAGTGGATTGTTTCTGATTCTATCCGACAGCGCAGTGAGAAGCTAAGGATTATCTTATTGGAACGTGAAGGAGCAGACATGAATTCTGCAAAATGGGCAGAGATGCTGCAGTCGGATTCTCCGTATGATGATACCATTCAATCTCTATGCTACCGATCCGATTTTCTGAGACTGGAACCGTTACCGGAAGAAGAACTGAAAACGATCATGATGGATTTTTCGCAGGCTTGCGGGAAAACGCTAAAAGACAGCGAGGCCGAACGACTTTTAAGTACATTGCAAAAAGTTGATGGTGATCTGCAGCGTCCGATTTATGCCCTGGCGATTGTGGATGCATGGTGTGACGGAAAAGATCCTACCCGTTGGGATAAAGAGCGGATACTGGATGAATTGACTGACCGCGAATTGAGATTCTACTATGACCGGTTACGTAATTTGTCCGCTGACAGAATATCTAAAGAACTGCGTTCCGAGTTTGAAAATCTATTGGCGCGGTCCTGTCTGGAGCAGGTTTTGCCATTGGAGGATATCGGCGGCCAAGAGTATCAGAAACTCCGTAACAGAGCTAATAAGCTGGATATGGGTTTTTTTGAATTGCTTCGGGCGATGGGAGTTGTTCATCAGGGAACGGTTTATTTTGTGGAAATATATGAAGATGAAGTAGGGACTCAAAGACGAAAAAAGCAAGAGAAACAAATTGAGGCGGTAGTTTTGGATTGTCCGGATCTTGTGAAAGAATATCTTGTTTTACGGCAGGCACTTGATAAAGGCCAGATGGGACTTCTACTTCCGGATCATTGGGAGGACAACCCGAATCAATTACATTTCTTTCGCCGGATTTTGATCGATTATCCTGAAAAATTAGAGGGGAAAAGTTATTTTTGGAGAGGTTTTTTTGCAGGTGATCCGGAAACGGATTTTTCTGCGTGGTTATACAGCGATTTGTTATTTGGCATTACAGTACAATTACCCAACTTGAGAGAGCAGGCACTGGATCGGCTGAGGAACTTACATGATCAATTCCAGTCAGATGCTAGGATTGCGTTTTATTATGCCAAAAGTCTGTCTAATCTATCGGTGGAAGAGACAGAGGAGACATGTAGCAAAAGTGTAGCAAGACTGATGGAACTATGTGAAAAGTATGCGGATAGTGAGGAAATAGCAGCAGCGTATGCAAATGGTTTACTTAACCTAACTGCAGAACGGCCACGAGAAGAATGTGGGGAGAGCGTTGTAAGATTGAGAGAACTGCATGAAAAGTATGTGGACAATGAGAAAATAACAACAGCGTATGCAAACGGTTTATTTAATCTTATTCTTAAGCAAACAAGGGAAGAATGCATGCAGAGTATAGAAAAATTGGGAGAATTGCATGAACAGTACAAGGAAAATGAGGAAGTAGCAGTTGCATATGCACAAGGTTTTGCTAATTTGACGACAGAACAGCCACAGGAAGAATGTGAACAGAGCATAGCAAGACTGCGGGAACTGTATGAACAGTATGAAGGCAATGGGGAAATAGCATTAGTATATGCAAATGCTTTGGCTAATATGACGGTTGGTCAGCCAAAGGAGGGATGTGCGCAGAATACAGCAGGACTGCGAGAACTGTATGAACAGTATGAAGGCAATGAAGAAATAGCAGTACTGTATGCCAATGCGCTGCTGAATCTAATGGTCAAACAATCGCTCGAAGAATGTCAGCAGAGCATAGATCGATTGAGAGGATTGTATGAACGGTATGAGGGTAACGGAAACGTGTTAGCTGATTATGCGGGCGGCCTTTGCGTTTTGATTATAAAGCAGCCGTTAGAGGAATGTCAGCAGAGCAGTAATGAATTGAAGATTTTGTATGAACATTTCCGGGATAACAAGGAAATAGCGACTATGTATATGAAAGGTCTGGTCAATGTTTCTTTTGCCCAGGACACAGAAGAGGACGTGCGCAGGACGATACAGGAATCACAAAAAATTCTGAATCAATATCCCGATAATATTGAATTGCAGCTTACATATGCCCAGACATGGTTTAACCTGACCTTAGTCCAATCTATGGAAGCTTTGCAACAGACTGTGCTGGAGCTGCGTGAATATCTTGCGCAGCATCCGGATGCAAATGAGGGATTTCAACTTGCATTGGATGAATACCTTGAGGAACATCCGGACCATACGGAACGGTATTCACTTCTTCACATAAAGGTGTAGCGTGTTTTATATGTGAGTCAGACACATGGATTACACGCTGCTAAAGAATCGGACCGGAAGCCGTCCGCCCCGCAGTCCGGCACAAACATACGAAATCATACGAAAAAATACGAAAATTAATGATAATTTAGGCAAAAATAGACATTTTCATATACGAAATATTCTGTTATACTACATTATGTGTTGCGGAAAAATTTTCCGTGAGGGAGATAGGTAATCAACTAACTTACAGGAGGAAATGGGTAAATGGAGAATTATCAAAATGCAGGAGCAGGTCTTAAGAAAATGTTTATCGCATCGGTGGGAACCGTTGCATGTACGGTACTGGCGATTATTCCGCTCGTGAATATCATCGCGGCAATCGGAGTATTGGTATTTGGAGTTATCAGTCTGGTAGGATTGTACGGCGCAGGCAAGGATATTGAAGGCTGCAAGAAGGCATTCACACTTACGATTGCGAATCTTGTCGTAAGTATTGTGGGTTCATTCTTTAAATCCGGTTTCTTGGCGGCGATCGTTTCTATCGCGGGCTATGTACTTAGCTTCATGGTGGTATATCTGGTATGTACTTCCGTATCCGAGGTGATGAATCAGGTCGGTGCAGCTGACGTTGCACAGAAGGGTGAGACCGTGTGGAAGATCAACGCAGGCTGCTACGGCGTGCTGGCTGTTGTTGCAATTGCCGGTCTGATTCCGGGACTGAGTTTGATCGCAGCCGCTGCGGCAGGCATCGTAGCAATTGTTTCACTGGTTGCACTTGTCCTTTATATGATCTTCTTAAATAAGAGCAGTAAGGCACTGGGTGCATAAGAGACAGAGACTATAAGTTATTTGCCGGCGGATGGTTTTTACGGAAACTGTCCGCCGGAATACGTTACGGCACTTCAGGATAAAATCTTTAAATGAAATAAAATCATATCACCTCTAAAGTCTTACGAGAATTATCCGATACACATAATGTAAAGAATTTATTTATGCATGAAAGGAGGCATCTTCTATGCGTATAGAATCATACACACAGGTACAGCAGTTGTACAACACGAAGAAGCCTGCGAAGGTAGAGGGAAAAGCAAAATCGGCTGCTTCGGACCGGATACAGATTTCCAGTATCGGTAAGGACATCCAGACTGCAAAGAACGCAGTTGCTGCAGCGGATGATATCAGGGAAGAACTGACAGCTCCTATTAAAGCAGGTATTGCGAACGGCACTTATCAGGTGAGTGGAGAGAGCTTTGCAGAGAAACTGATGAAGAAATACGAAGAGATCGAAAGTCTGTAGACACAGTGAAGGAGAGTTATCGGCGTGGCGAGTTTAATGGAGGTTTTGATCGATGTTCTGGAGAAAGAGAGTCAGGAATATGAGAATCTTCTGACGCTGTCCATGAAGAAAACTCCGGTCATTGTGTCTGAGGACTTGGCGGAATTAGCGAGAATCACGGATGAGGAGCAGATCATAGTAAGCAGAATCAATCATCTGGATCATCAGAGAAATGAAGCTGTTAATGATATTGCGAATGTGCTTAACAAGGATGTTGACAATTTAAAGATCGTAGACTTGATCAGGATGCTGGCGGCAAGGCCGGACGAACAGGAGAAGCTGGCAGCGGTGTTCGATAAACTGCAGGACAATGTACGTGGCGTGAAACGGATCAATGAGCAGAACCGCGAACTGATTCAGGACGCGCTGGAGTTGGTACAGTTTAACATGAATGTTCTTCAGGCGATGAACAAAGCTCCGGAGACGGCGAACTACAACAAGGGCGCTTATAAGACCGGCGATATGATCGGTGCAAGCCATAAGGCCTTTGATGCGAAACAATAATTGTTAAGGACGGTAGAAATATGTCATTGATGGGAAGCCTTTGGACGGGCGTATCAGGATTGCAAACTTCAAATAATGCGCTGAACACAACTGCGCACAACATGTCTAACATGGACACCGTAGGGTATACCAGACAGCAGGTATCCCAGGGAACCAGGCCGTATGTTACGATTGAGAAAAATAACAAGACGAACTGGAAGCAATTAGGTCTCGGTGTCAACTATACCCTTACAAGACAGGAAAGAGATTATTTTTTAGACAAAAACTATCGCCGCGAGTCGGGACGAAGTGCTTTTTATGATGTCTCAACGAGCACGATGGAGGAGATAGAGTATATATTAGGTGAGAGTGAGTCGGGCGGCTCGATCGAGGGGCATGAATTTTCAGAGTCGCTGTCTAATCTGTGGGTAGCAATACAGGAGCTCAGTAAAGACCCGACCAGCTCAGTGAATCAGAACCTGTTCGTGACACGCTCTTACGAATTTATTACGAGAGCTTCGGCGGTGTACACCAGCCTGTGTCAGTATCAGGATAATCTGAATAAGACAATAGTCAAAGACGTAAATAACATCAACAGCTATGCGCAGGAGATCGAGGCGCTGAACCGTAAGATCGTAGCGACGGAGGCAGGCGGTGTGGAGCATGCCAACGATCTGCGTGACCGCCGCAACTATCTGCTCGATGAGCTGGCGAAGATGGGGAATATATCTTACAGCGAGGATACGCTGGGGTATCTGACGGTACAGTTTGAGGGAATCGATCTGGTCAAGGGTTCCATGGTCAACACGATAGAACTGTACACAGATCCGAAGACCGGATTTTATACGCCGTACTGGAAGATGCTGGCGCATTGCGACTACGATAAGGACGGCAATATTATCGTGACGAAGGAAGGAATCTCCGGAGCGGAAGTGTTTGATCTGACAGCGACGGTATCCTCCGACCTGAATACGGATATCGGTTCCCTTAAAGCCATGCTTCTTGCAAGAGGCGATCACAAGGCTACATACAGCGAACTGAAAGATATCAACCCTGACGGTGAGTATGAGGAGGGCTGGTATGACCGCAACATATCCCAGTCCATAGTCATGAATATACAGGCGGAATTTGATCAGTTGATCAATGCGGTTACGACGAAGATCAACGAGATTCTGGCAGAAGAAGCAGAGCGTGCGGGTGCGGCTGACGTTTCGGATTATCTGCGGGATGAGAACGGCGATCCTTATCAGTTGTTTGTGCTGAAGAACGAGGGCAACGGCTGGACGGTTTCCAATATAGAAATCAATCAGGTGCTTCGTCAGAATCCGGCGCTTTTAAAGTTCAGGAAAGAGGAGCATTCGGAGGATAATCCGCTGACGGAGAGGCTGAAAGCGGCTTTTGAAGAGAAGATATATACATTGAATCCTAATGTGCAGACGCCGGTCTGCTTCAGGGATTATTATAAGAATCTGGTATCTCAGGTAGCCAACAGCGGATCGGTGTTCCGGGGAATTCAGGTGACACAGACCCAGACGGCGGAAGGACTGTTTAACGCGAGAGAGCAGGTGGTCGGGGTTTCCTCCGATGAGGAACTTACGAACATGATCAGATTCCAGAATGCATACAACGCATCCAGCCGCTATATCAACGTAATCAGCGAGATGCTGGAACACATTTTGACTACACTTGGTCGATAAGACGGAGGGAGTGAGCTTATGCCATCTACTTTTTTTGGATTAGAGATTGCAGCGTCGGGTTTGCGGGCTTCTAATGCGGCGCTTAACACGACAGCGAACAATATCAGCAATACCCATACGGAAGGGTACAGCAGACAGGAAGTAAAGCAGGAGGCAATGAATCCGCTTCGCGTGTTTGCGACTTACGGCTGTGCAGGCGCGGGTGTTAACACACTGGCGATCGAGCGTATCCGTGACCAGTTTTATGATAATAAGTTTCGGGATAACGAGACGAAGCTGGGCGAGTTTGACACGAAAGCATACTACTGCAAGATGATCGAGGAATATTTGAAGGACGACGGCAAGACGGGATTCAAATCCATCTTTGATCAGTTCGGTCTGGCGCTTCAGGAGATTACGAAGAATGCCAGCAGCGAGTCCTATAAGCGTGCTTTTATCTCTGCGGCGAAGAGTATGACGGATTATTTCAACAATATGTACGGCGATCTGCAGAACCTGCAGGCGGACGTTAACGATGAGATCAAGATACGTGTGGATCATATCAATTCCATTGCACAGGATCTTGCGACAGTAAATAAGCAGATCAACGCGATTGAGATGACTGGTACCGTGGCGAATGAGCTTCGGGATAAAAGAGATGTTCTGATCGATGAACTGTCCGCAATTGTGGACGTTGAAGTGTCAGAGTCTCCTATTTATGATCAGTTGGGAAATGCGACTACTGCCAATCGGTATATCGTGCGCATTGCCGGCGGACAAACGCTGGTGGATCAGAATGATTATAATCAGCTTGAATGTATAGCGCGTACTTCGGGAGAGAAGGTCAACCAGACGGATATAGACGGTCTGTATGATATCAGATGGACCAGCGGCATTGATTTCGGACTGTATAATGCCTCCATGGGCGGTGAGCTTCGCGGGCTGATTGAGATGCGCGACGGCAACAACGGCGAGTATTTTAACGGTAAGACGACCGAGGTCATCTACAGCGGCAAGACCAGCAAGGTGACCATCGAGACTTCAGCGGCTTATCTGAACAGCATGAGCAAGTGTAACTTATCCGATACAGGCGGCGTGATCAACATCGGCGACGAGCTGTATTATTACACGGACTGGACCTACGAGGGCGACGGCGTATACACCTTTACCATCGATAATGTGGCCAGTGACCGGCCGATCACGGCGACGAAGAACAATCGTCAGGCTTCTATCGGCAGCGGTGTGAATTATCAGGGTGTACCTTACTATATGGCGCAGATGAACGAGTGGATGCGAGATTTTGCCAAAGCTGTCAATGACATCTTTACAGAGGGTATGACGGACGCGGAGGAGGATGCGGGCATCCTGTTCACGGCGAATTATCCGAAGAATGACGGGCAGTACACGGAGGGACAGCTGAACGACTCCGCAGGTAACGGTAAAGGATATTACTATATGACTTCGGGTAATGTGACGATCGTTGATGCGCTGATGAAAGACGCGTCGCTGCTCGGTACCAGAGCCAAGAACGAGAAGGTCAATGACACGGATCCCGATGAGATCGACGGTGTGGAACAGCACAAGCAGGCCAGAAAAGTAATCTCGATGATGAGTGATAAGAATCAGTTCAGTTTCCGCGGAAGAGATGCGGGCGGCTTCCTGGAGTGTGTGCTTTCCGATTCGATGTTAAATACCAAGAATGCGAACACATTCTACTCCACATATCTGAGTCTGGAGACGAACATAGACAACCAGAGAACTTCCATCTCCGGCGTAGACGAGGATGAGGAGGCGGTAAGTCTGGTAAAATACCAGAACTCCTACACGCTGGCTTCGAAGATGATCTCCGTGCTGACGGAAGTATATGACAGACTGATTTTACAGACAGGCGTATAACAATGTAAGAAGATTATACGGGAATGCAAAGAGCAGAATTTCCGGAATGTTGTAGATACGTAAATAGAAACCGTGTAATAGAAAAGAGGATGATAAGCCATGAGAATGACAAATAAGATCATGCGGAACAATTCGCTGTACAATATCAACCAGAATAAGATTCTCGAAGACAGACTGACGAATCAGATGACCAATCAGAGTAAGATCGCAAGACCTTCCGACGATCCGGTCGTAGCGATCAGAGCGCTTCGCCTGAGAAGTAATGTGACGGCTGTGTCACAATATTACGACAAGAATGCAAAAGATGCGGATCAGTGGCTGACGGTGACAGCGGATGCGCTCACGACGATCGACGAGGTTCTGACAGACCTGCTCAGTCAGGCAACCGGCGCTGCAAATAAGGATTTTACGGCAGATAATCTGGATATCGTTTTGACGCAGATGAAATCTTTGACGAAGGAATTTTATGCCAGCGGTAACGTGGACTATGCAGGACGCTTTGTCTTCTCGGGATTTAGAACTGACACGGCTATCACTTTTTCGGCGGAAGACATTTCCGAGATGACCAAACATCCGGTATCTTATGAGATTCATGAGGATATGGGATACGCGGATATCAGTACGATCAATTACACGAATTACAATATACTCTCCACGGATATCGGCGGTAACGGCGTAAATGCCAATAACGAGAGTTATGAGCAGGGCATTACGAACACGAAATTATTCCGCCTGCGTCTGTCTTACAACAATCTGGACAGCACTGATGCAGCGGGCAATCTTCCGATTACACTTACGGTCGGCGGCAACACGGTTCCGCAGACTGCGTTTACGGAGTACAGTGATGCGGAGAAGGCTTACGCGGCGATTGCGGATGGCACGGAGAAGGGGATTGCTTACATTCCCTCTACAGGGGAACTTGTATTTAGTGAGAAGTATTATCAGGACAATTACAAAGAGGGCGATCAGTTCGGAATCACCTATAATAAGTCCAACTGGATCGAGGGAGACATTAATCCGGCGCACTATTTCCAGTGTACGGAGACGAAAGACATCGGCGACGGCACCATGACGGATGTCAAGAAGACTGCTTACAATATTACCTCGATCAATCAGGACATCTATTATGATGTAGGATTTAACCAGCAGATTCAGGTGAATACACTGACAACGGAAGTGTTCAGCCATGATGTGCAGAGGGATATGGATGATTTCCAGCACTGTCTGACACAGCTCCGCGATATCGAGACGAAGATCAGTGATATCGAGAAGAAGAGAGCGGAATTTGCAGAGGACAGCGACGATTATAAGAACTGGACGAAGAAACTGGAGGCAGCGAATAAAGCGAAGGATTATATCCGGGAGAACATTCATACCAAGTTTGAGAACCAGATTACAAACTATCAGAAATATCAGAATGATAACAATATAGCAATCACGAATAACGCGACCAGAGGCAGCAGACTGGAGCTGATCTCGACAAGACTGATGAATCAGAAAGCCACCTTTAAAGATCTGCAGACAGACAATGAGGGTATCGATGTCACGCAGGTTGCAGTGGAGTTGTCCGCGTCCGAACTGACCTATCAGGCGGCGCTTATGGCAACTGGCAAGATCATGGAAACCAATCTGATGAATTACATCTAAAAGATCGAACAGGTTCGATTGCGGGATTTGTTTTATAAACTCGGAAACACTTACTTTTATTCGAGTTCGCGCAGCGAAAATAGGATTTTTGGCGTGTTTCGAGTCCGCGAAGCGAATCTCGCAAAGTTATTTGCGAAGCAAATTACTTTTTTTATAGAAAGGCGGTTAGGGGATATGCAGATTACGACCAAAGTATTTGGCGAGATTATGATAGACGATGATAAGGTCATACAGTTTCCGAAAGGAATCATCGGCTTTCCGGAACTTACAGAGTTCACGCTTGTACATGATGAAGAGAAGGGAACAGATTCTATTCATTGGCTCCAGTCCATTCAGGAGCCGGCGTTCGCTATGCCGGTGATGGACCCGTTGATCGTATGTCCGGATTATAATCCGGAAGCGGATGACGAGTTATTCAATGTGCTGGGGGAGATCAAGCCGGAAGAACTGCTTGTTCTGGTTACTGTCACGGTTCCCAAAGACCTGACACAGATGTCAGTAAACCTGAAAGGACCTATTATCATCAATGCGGCTGAGAAGCGGGCGCTGCAGATCATTGTAGAGGGTGATGAGTACAAGGTGAAGTTCCCGATCTACGATATCCTAAACCAGAAGAAAGCAGGTGAGTAAATGTTAGCTTTATCCAGAAAAAAGAATGAGGCGCTGGTGATCAACAATAATATCGAGATTACGGTGCTTGAGATCAAAGGCGAGCAGGTAAAGCTGGGCATTAGCGCGCCGAGAGAAGTACCCGTATATCGCAAAGAGGTATATGTACAGATTCAGGATTCCAATCAGGAAGCTGTCAACATGGACGGTATGGAAGCACTGAGGAATCTGCTGGGATGAAAGAATTTCTCATTAATCCTAAATATTTCTTTTTTTTCGCCGATATAGATTGTAAGAGATTACGTCTGTTTTGTTATGCATAAATAGCGTATTCACAAGACGATTCTGGTAAATTTACAATAATCACATGGAGGTGATCGGCAATGGCAATCGAACCATTAAACAGTGCCATGACTTATCAGGCACAGGCGGTTGTGAAACCGCAGACAGTAACACCGGTGAACACGGAAGTTCCGGAAGATGGACAGACAGTTAATGTTGATGAGACAACGGCGTCCGTCACGCAGATCCAGGCCGAGGATGATAAGAGCGGCAGTGACGGTAACGGAAGTCCGCAGCAGCAACAGCAGGCTGTCGGCAGCAAACAGCAGCCTGTCGTGAACAAACAGGAAACGCCCGAGCAGTTGAAGAAGATGATCGCGGAGATGAATAAGAAGATCAACAAGACGAATGAAGAAGCGGTTTTTGGTGTTCATGAACAGACAAACAGAATAATCATTAAGATTCAGGATAAGGATACGAAGGAGGTCATCAAAGAGTTTCCGCCGGAGAAGACGCTCGACATGATCGCGAAACTCTGGGAGATGGCAGGTATCCTTGTTGACGAGAGACTATAGGCGGTTTGAGATAGGAGGGAATAGGAATGCCCATTAGAATTACAGGTATGTATTCGGGTCTTGACACAGAGGCGATTATCGATCAGCTCGCGTCCGCGCAGAGTCTGAAGAAGAATAAGCTTGTGAAGGCACAGACCAAGCTGAGCTGGAAACAGGATGCATGGAAAGCTCTGAATACGAAAGTTTATAATTTTTATACCAATGTGCTGGATAACATGCGTTATCAGGGTTCTTATCTGAAGAAGAAGACCACAGTGTCCAACACGAACGCAGTCAGCATAGTTACCGGTGCGGATGCGCCTAACAGCGTGCAGTCGCTGGAGATCAGCAAGCTGGCCAGACAGGGATATATGACGAGCGCACGTGTTTCGCCGGAGGGCGGCAAGGAGTACACCAAGATGTCCACATTAGGGGATATGGGCTTCAGCGGCGAGGGATCCTTCCGTGTGAAAGTCGGCGGCAAGACAACGGATATTAAGCTGACCGAAGATATGAAGATCTCCGATGTACTCAGAGAGTTTGAGTCTGCAGGACTGACGGCAAGCTTTGACACTAAGAACCAGAGATTCTACCTGAGTGCCAAGGAGTCTGGATTAGCTGCGGACTTCACGATCACCAGTAATGATGCGGGCGGTAAGAGCGCACTTGCGGTGATGGGACTTGTGGCAGCATATAATAAAGACAGCAATGAATATAAGGAATATGAGAAGTGGGCGTCATACGCCAACGATCCGGCAGCCCGTGCAGCGGCGGAAGCGGAGGAAGTAGCGAAACTGATCGCCTCCAAGCTGGCATCCACCAATAAACTGCTCCAGTCTAATGAAGAGCTTGAGAAACAGCTGAAGGCTTTAAGAGAAGAGATTATTGATCCGGATTATACGCTTGATTATGTAGAGGGCGCAGACCGGCAGACGAATGCGGATACGCTCAAGGCGCAGGCCGAGGCGATGTACGAAGAGCTGTACGGACCGCTGGTTCCCAAGGTTGATGAGAAGGGCGATCCGGTATATCAGACGGATGCAAACGGTCAGCAGATTAAGGACGACGACGGCAATCCGATTCCGGTCATGGAGAGAAAAGGCGGTCTTAAGGGGATCGTAGATGAGAAACAGGCGGCTCTCACCGAGGCACAGAAGAAACTGAATGAGGCTAAGCAGTCCGGCGTGGAAGCGGATATTGAGAAAGCAGAGGCCGACGTAGTGTCGGCAAGTGCGGCACTCACAGAAGCGCAGACCAACTTTAATAAGAAGAACGGGCATTACAGCTATGTGCAGGGTGCGTCCAATATCCAGAGTGCTCTGGTAGCCAATGACAAGCAGATCGCAGAGAACCGGTCATACTATCAGGTTGACGCGAATGGCGATCCGGTGCTGGATGCCAATAATCAGCTGCAGGCAACGACGAAGGCCACAGATGAGATCACAGCTTACTTTACATCGAAGATCGCAGCGGCGCAGCAGTATATAAAGGAGGCGGATGAGTTTCTCGCAAAGCCTTCGGCGGATCAGGCAGCGCAGGCATCGAAGTTTGCGACGAAGGTGGACGGCCGTGATGCAGAGATTTATCTGAATGATGTGAAATATACGAACAGCAAGAATGTATTCGAGATCAACGGTCTGACGATTACGGCACAGAATGAGACCGCTCCCGGCGAGAAGATTACATTGACGACAGCAGAGGATACCGATGGTATCTACGATATGATCAAGAACTTCTTTACGGAGTACAATAAGCTGGTCAACGAGATGAGTTCCCTGTACAATGCGGACTCTTCCAAGGGTTATGAGCCGCTTCTTTCAGAGGAGAAGGCTGGACTGGCTGATTCCGAGATCGAGGAGTGGGAGAAGAAGATCAAGGATTCCCTGCTTCGAAGGGATGCAACCTTGAGCGACGTCAGCGGCGCGATCAGAGATGTTATGCTGAAGGGTGCTACCGTTAACGGGAAGACGATGTATCTGTCTGACTTCGGTATCAATACATTAGGATACTTTAAAGCGGCGGATAATGAGAAAAACGCATATCATATTAATGGCGACAAGGATGATCCGAACGTGGCGACTGAGGATGATACACTGCGTCAGATGATAGCGGCAGATCCCGATACGGTTATGAAATTCTTCTCATCCCTGTCACAGAATCTGTATGATAAACTGACAGATAAGATGAAGAGTGTCGAGGGTGCGAGCAGCGCTTTCACGGTTTATAATGACAAACTGATGAAGAAGGAGTATGATGATTATAAGGATCTGATCAAGAAAGAAGAGACGAAGCTGAATGACCTGATGGATAAGTGGTACGCTAAGTTTTCAGCGATGGAAACCGCGATGGCGAAACTGCAGTCCAAGAACAACGCGATAGCCGGTATGCTGGGCGGAGGCGGCTGATCAGGATCTTAAGAGTGTAAGTACGATCAAGGAGGAGCAAACTTATGCCAGTACAGAATCCCTATGAAGAGTATCAGAAGAATAAGATTCTGACCGCAACACCGGCGGAAGTGACACTGATGCTGTATGAAGGGGCGATCAAGTTCTGCAATATCGCTATCATGGCTGTCGAACAGAATGATTTGGAAAAGGCGCATGTCAATATCATGAAGACACAGCGCATTATCGAGGAATTCCGTAATACGCTGGATCGGAAGTATCCGGTGGCGGAGGATTTTGATAGAATATATGTGTATGTGCTCAGAAGATTGTTTGAGGCGAATATCCAGAAAGATAAAGAAATTCTGGAAGAGGTAAACACACATCTTCACAGTCTGCGTGACACATGGAAAGAAGTTATGCGCAAGTGCAATAGGGCATAGAGAGGTATGATGATGAACCAGAGCAGTGCACAGATATTATTACAGAGCCTTGAAAAGAAAAATGTGTTGCTGGATCAGATGATCTCGCTTAACAGTGAGCAGGAGGTTATCTTAAAACGGGAAGAGTTTGACATGGATGCCTTTGACGAGGCGATTAACAGGCAGAGTGCCTGTCTGGAGGAACTGGATAAACTGGATCACGGGTTTGAAGCGGTTTATGACAGAGTGCGGGAAGAACTGATGCAGAATAAAGAACGCTACCGCACGGAAATCGCAGGGATGAAGGAACAGATCCAACAGATTACCGACAAGATCGTAACGATCAATGCAGGCAATATGCGTAATAAGATGCTGGCGGAGAACCAGTTTAAGCGTAAACAACTTGCGATCGGCAGCGGAATTTCTAAGAACAAGGCGGCGAGTAATTACTATAACAGCATGAACAATTTGAATTATGTTTCACCGCAGTTCTATGACAGTAAGAAGTAAACATAAGGCAGTCCGATGAGTTTACTTCATTGTAAGCGCTTGAGGTTTTCGTTAAATTATTATGATTTGAGGAAAGCCATAAAATAAATCGGGAAATATCCGATATATATTATATAAAGTAACATAGTTTACTTATACAAGCGGTAACGGAACTGACGGCTGCGTACGAGCCGGCAGAACCGTTATAACCTGAAATCAGCGGCAGGGAAGCCGCATAAAATTCAAGGAGGAATATAATATGGTAGTAAAACA